>Ga0114958_10000220_pt1 | contig 49411 bp, 47 predicted proteins | sample C_130208_EF_Meta_FD_89577 | JGI IMG/M metagenome (GOLD analysis project Ga0114958, IMG submission 89577) | Freshwater microbial communities from Lake Croche, Canada to study carbon cycling - C_130208_EF_MetaG | ecosystem: Environmental > Aquatic > Freshwater > Lake | place: Lake Croche, Canada... | reverse complement strand
TAACTCCGCTGACTCTGAATTTGAGTTTCTAAGAGATTCAAGCGCTTTATCTAGAAAAAAAGCGATTTGTGGATTCATATTCGAATACTACCTTAATAGAATTTATACAAAAATAGCTTGCCTACTTGAGCAAAATACTATTTATAGGCTGATGTAGTGAAGTCGTTGATTAAGGTGGGCGGAGCCTGAGTTCCAACAAATCTTTAAGGGGTAGACGTACTAGTAGAAAAACCACCAGAAGGTGGTCTTTGGTAACAATTTTGCTAACTCGGGTGTTGTATCACTACAAACCCTTAAAATAACTATTGACATGGCGGAGACGAGAGGATTCGAACCTCCGATCAGAGTTTTAGCCCCGATGCTCCCTTAGCAGGGGAGTGCCTTCGACCAGCTCGGCCACGTCTCCGTATTCAGTCACAATAATTACAACAGCCGCTAGTTTAACGGAGTGTTGGTAAAACGGCCAAATATGGCCTCACAGCCCCTTCCAAGGCTGCTTAAGCAAGGTAAAACTAAGCCTGATCTAACTCAAATGATTTGTGCAAAGCCCGTACAGCCAATTCCATGTATTTTTCATCGACCACTACAGAAATTTTAATTTCACTAGTAGAAATCATCAGAATATTAATACCCTCTTCCGAGAGTGTGCGGAACATTTTGCTGGCAACCCCTACATGCGAACGCATACCAACGCCGACTACCGAGACCTTGGAAACCTTAGGATCGCCAGTAATTTCTTTGGCACCAATATGCGCTTGCACTGAGTTTTTCAGCAAATCAATGGCTTTTTGATATTCAGCCCTTGGTACGGTAAAGGTAAAGTCAGTCTTGCCATCAACCGATTGATTTTGAATAATCATGTCAACGTCAATATTCGCATCGGCAATGGGGCCTAAAATTTGATACGCAATACCAGGGCGGTCAGGCACACTTAAGACAGTAATTTTGGCTTCATCGCGTGCAAATGCAATACCCGAAATAACGGCGGCTTCCATGGTGCTGTCCTCTTCAAATGTAATTAATGTGCCCGACTTCATTTCTTGTTCAAGCGCAACTAAGGGATCTGTCAACGAAGACAGTACCCGAGTTTTAACTTGGTACTTGCCAGCAAATTCCACTGAACGAATTTGCAACACCTTTGAACCTAAGCTTGCCATTTCCAGCATTTCTTCAAAGGTAATTTTATCGAGTCGGCGTGCATCTTCGCAAACTCGGGGGTCGGTGGTATAGACCCCATCAACATCCGTATAAATTAAACATTCTTCTGCCTTCAGTGCAGCAGCCACTGCAACTGCTGATGTATCAGAACCACCACGACCTAAAGTTGTAATGTTGCCATGCGGATCAACGCCTTGAAAACCGGTTATCACAACTGCTTTACCTAAATTTAAATCGGCGCGAATTTTTTCATCTTCAATACCCATAATGCGGGCTTTTGTAAAAGCAGAATCGGTATGTATTGTTACTTGCCAACCTGCATAACTGACTGCATCAATCCCTTCACGGTGCAAAGCCAGGGCTAATAAACCCGAACTAACCTGCTCTCCGGTCGAGGCAATTTGATCTAATTCACGCGGATTAGGATTAGGGTGAATATCTTTAGCTAAACCCAATAAGCGATTGGTTTCACCCGACATAGCCGATGGCACGACCACCACTTGGTGGCCAGCTCGCATCCATTTAGCGACGCGCTTGGCTACATTCTGAATGCGCTCAACCGAGCCCATCGATGTACCGCCGTACTTGTGAACAATAATTGCCATAAAAGAAGGTAGAAAGCTAGCTTAAAGGCTTTATTTTACAAGGTTTGCGGCGCTCAAGCCAAAGTATTTAAGCTTGCCACTCAGGCCAAACCCGTTTACCTGTGGCAACCAAATGCGGATGACTCACTCCAATACCGGCAACTGCCACGAGTTCATTATCAATATAGAGTAAAGGAGCCTGGCGTTGCCATGGCGGAATTGCCTGCTCTTGAAATAAATTTTTGAGCGTTTTAGTTGCCCCTCGAGCCGTTTTTTGAAAACGTTCCCCACCTTTGCGCAAGCGATATTCAATCACGCCACCCAGTTGCGCTTGTGCCACCCATTCTGCTGCCAGACCTAAACGCTTACTTCGCAAAGGCAAAGGTAAAAAAACCCACTTCCCTGCTGAAGCTTTGAGAACATCCTGTTGATTTGCTAACACTGCATAAGTTAATTGCCCACGCCATAGACGAATTACCCCACCATCATGCATAAACTCCAAGCGAGCATCACTACGCACCCGTTGCAAGTCTAAGCACCACGACTGCAAACGCTCTACTGATGGCATTGCTAAACCCAATTGCTGTAACCAATAACGCACGACATTGTTCGCCGCTGCAGCATCTTTTTTATATAAATCCAATAAGGGTTTTACTTTTAATACTTTTTCCAACGGAGCAGTTTTTGAGGATTGGAAAATGTTAGCGCTATCTAGTTCTGCTAAGCGCTCTAGCAAGTGGTTCGACTCACTTAATAATTTTGCACTTCGGGCTAAGTTTGCAATTGCGCCTGGCTGAATTAGCTCTAGCTTTGGCAGTAGTGAATGGCGCACCGCATTGCGGCGATACATAAAACTGCGATTCGACAGATCCTCGACCCACTGCAGACGATGTTGCTTGGCATAAGCTTCTAATTCTGCGCGAGATAAATCGAGCAAAGGTCGCCATAAGGTAACGGGTTTTGTCTCTGCTTGCGCCATGGTCCGCGTCATCGGCATACCTGCTAACCCACGTACACCTGCGCCACGAAGCAATTGCAAGAGCACAGTTTCGGCTTGATCATTTTGATGATGAGCGAGCAATAAATCACTAACGCCATGTGCTTCACATAAATCAGCGAGGGCTTCATAACGGGCTAGACGGGCTTCGGCCTCATTGGTATTTGCTGGCAATTGTAATAAACGAAAATCGAAATGAACTTTTTTACGCTTCGCAGCTAGGGCGCAAAAATCAAGCCATGCATCCGCTGATTTTTGTAAGCCATGGTGAATATGAAAAACCCAAATCGGTTTTTTTTGAGTCTTCGAGTTAGCATTCGGGGCAGAAAGATTGCGCATCACTGCGTCAAAAAGCACCATCGAATCGAGGCCACCACTCAAAGCAATGCCAATCGCTGTATCTTTGCCGTTGGGTAGCTCAGGCTTAATAACCCGACTACTGTTGCGGCTAGGTAGCTTTGAGTTCAGCTTCCTTGAATTTGCCATAGCTCATTAAACGCTCATGCCGACGCTCGAGAAGTTCTTTTTTACCCATTGATTCAAAAATCTTTAAAGATTCACTTAAAGCCTTACGCATAGCCATCATCATATTTTCATAATCACGGTGCGCGCCACCTACAGGCTCATTCACAATACGATCAATTAAGCCTAAAGTCTTCAGACGCTGCGCTGTAAGGGCTAATTGCTCAGCAGCTTCAGGCGCCTTTTCAGCTGTTTTCCACAAAATAGAGGCACATCCTTCTGGCGAAATAACTGAATAAGTAGAGTATTGCAACATCAACACTACATCCCCCATTGCAATCGCTAACGCCCCACCAGAACCACCCTCACCAATAATGGTTGAAATGATTGGCACGGTTAACTCAGCTTGGGTATATAAATTTCTGCCAATCGCTTCCGATTGGTTATGTTCTTCAGCGTCAATGCCGGGAAAGGCGCCTGGTGTATCGACAAAAGTAAAAACTGGTAACTTAAATTTTTCTGCCAAGCGCATTAAGCGCATGGCCTTGCGATACCCTTCGGGCTTACTCATCCCAAAATTACGTAAAGCCCGCTCTTTCGTATCGCGGCCTTTTTGGTGGCCAATAATCAGGCAAGCTGTATCATTAAAACGTCCTAGTCCACCAATAATCGATTGGTCGTCTGCAAAGGTACGGTCGCCATGCAATTCCCGAAAATCGGTAAATAAGGCGTTGATATAGTCTAGGGTGTAAGGTCTTTGTGGATGCCGGGCCACTTGGGAAACTTGCCAGGGGCTTAAATTCGCATAAATATCTTTAGTGAGTTGCTGGCTTTTTTCAGTCAGGGTTTTAATTTCAGCCGAAATATCCACTGCCGACTCATCTTGCACAAAACGCAATTCTTCGATTTTGGCTTCTAACTCGCCAATCGATTGCTCAAAATCTAAAAAAATGGTTTTCATCTCAGAATTCTAATATTCCACCGGAATTGGGTCGATACTGCGCCACATATACCAAGTTGCTACTGTACGCCATGGCGCCCAATTTTCGCCTACCTCACGTATTTCATGGCGACTAACAGGCTCGCCACTGAAATAATTCAAGGAAATCGCCCGAATTAAGCCAATATCATCTAAGGGCAAAACATTAGGCCGAATGAGGTTAAACATCAAAAACATTTCTGCAGTCCACCGCCCGATGCCACGAATATCGGTTAACTCCCGAATCACACTTTCATCATCCATTGTTTGCCATTGCTTTGCGTGTAAACGCCCTTCGTGAAAATGACTGGCTAAATCACGGATATACTCCACTTTTCGACCGGATAATCCGGCGCTGCGCAAATGTTCGCTTGATACCGCCAAAACTTGAGCGGGGTTCACTTTTTTCTCTAAATTGATTACCAACCTATTCCAAACTGCTTGTGCAGCTGCTACGGAAATTTGTTGACCCACGATTGCTCGTGCAAGGGTATTAAATGCATCACCTCGAGTAACTAAAAAACCGGTGCCATAGCGCGGAATCAGTTTGCGCAAAATCCGATCCTGTTTCATTAATTCGCTACAAGCTTGCTCCCAATAGTCTGGCGCAGTAATATCGGCAACTTTTTTTCCAGCTGGCAATTTAGCAAGATTTTTTTTAATTACTGTCTTAGCTGGGGCTGCTTTAGCAGCGCTAGCTTGAATTACGCGCGGCGCCATATGGTTACGCCTCCGGACTGATCTTCCAAAACAATGCCCTGCTCTAAAAGGTGCTGTCGAATTGTATCGGCTTGAGTAAAGTCACGCGCTGCTTTGGCGGCGATTCTTGCGGCAATTTGCGCTTCAATTAATTCAGCACTCAGCCCAACTGAATCGGTACTTTGATGAGCCAAGGTTGTACTTTGCAAAAATACGGTTGGATCGCGTTGTAAAAAATTGAGAGCACTCGCTAAATGATATAAAAGTTGGGCCAATACTAAGCGCTCATCGCCTTTTGCACGATTAATCTCACTTGCTAAATCAAACAAAACAGCGATGGCTTCGGGCGTATTAAAGTCATCGTTCATGGCAGCGGTAAACCGGATGACCCACGCATTAGCTGGGTCACCAAGCCCACTCATTTGTTTAGCCACAAAGCCAGGCGTTTGGGCCAGCGCAGTATATAAACGGCTTAATCCGGCCCGCGCCTCTGCTAATAGAGAGTCGCTGAAATTAATTGGACTGCGGTAATGCGCCTTGAGCATAAAAAAACGGATTACCTCTGGATCGAATTGCGCGAGCACATCACGAATCAGAAAAAAATTGCCTAGCGATTTCGACATTTTTTCTTTGTTAATACGAATGTGGCCGTTATGCATCCAATAATTTACAAAGGGTGGATCCAGCGGCTCACGGTTTTGACCGTAGATGGCCCCTTCACTTTGGGCAATTTCATTTTCATGGTGCGGGAACTGCAAATCGGTGCCACCCCCATGAATATCAAAATGCTTTCCTAGAAGGTCGCAAGACATAGCCGAACATTCAATATGCCACCCTGGGCGTCCCTCTCCCCAAGGGGATTTCCAGCGAGAATCACTGGGCTCTTCAGGTTTTGCACTTTTCCATAAAACAAAATCAAGGGGATCACGCTTCCCACTACCAATCGCCACGCGTTCACCTGCATTTAAGTCATCAATGGATTTGCCCGAGAGTTGACCATAGTTTGGAAATGAACGGACCGAAAAGTTAATATCACCATCATCACCTTGATAAGCCAATTGTTGATCAATTAAGCTAGTAATCATGCCCTGCATTTGCGCGATAAAATCGGTTGCTCTTGGCTCGTGGTTAGGCCGCAATAAACCCAAGTGGTCCGAATCCTCATGCATCGCAGTAATAAAACGATTAGTTAAGGCTAAAATAGATTCTTTATTCTCTAGCGCACGTTGAATAATTTTGTCATCAATATCAGTGATATTTCGCACATAATTTACTTCGTAACCCAAGATCGTTAACCACCGCACTACCATGTCAAAAACAATCATTACGCGAGCATGCCCAAGATGGCAATAATCGTAAACCGTCATCCCGCAAACATAGATGCTTACCTGGTGCGGAGTTATCGGCTTAAAGACCTCTTTCGAGCGGCTCAGGGTGTTATAGATTTGCAGCATAAGGGCAGCGAAGGTTATCAGTTCTGCTAATTTGTTAGACTGCTGAGTATATCGAATGAGACCACACCTCCCTCCCCTTCCTCAAACCTCCTTTTCTAGGTGCCGCAATTTCCTTTTGCTGGTCTGCGGTAGCTTGCTTTTCAATTTCGGGGGTTGTGCCAGTATTAATGGCGATCCAAACGAAACCTATGCAATTCCTCAGGCTACTTTTAACGAGGGGCCACCCTCAATGGCTGATTCTGTTGCCGTACCTTATCAATAGGTTGGCGGGTATGGTTCTTTCTCCAATCCAACGGTTTTTATCTGCCGTACTAGTAACTGGCTTAATTTTCCTGGGCGCTTGCTCCACCCCCCCGCCAGCACCCATCGTCTCTTCTTATAACCCTGCCGCTGGCTTTGATCCCTTGGCGGCTCCAATCGCTACTTCAATTGCTGTACCTTATCTGTCGTTTTTAATTATTGAGCCGGATGCCCTGGCAAAAGATGGCATTCCGCCCCCCATTGAAAAACTGGTTAGAGCAAAACAATTTAAGGAGGCAGTCGATCAAATCGATTTAACCTTGATCAAAAATCCACGTAATGTGCAATTGCGTTTTTTGAAGGCGCGCTTACAAATTGAATTGCATAATATTCCTGCAGCTAAAAAAACCTTTATTGAAATTACCCAACAATTTCCAGAATTACCAGAGCCCTACAATAATCTAGCGGCTATTGGGGCCAGCCAAGATCAATGGATTGATGCGCGCGATTATCTGGAGTTAGCCCTTAAGCTGCGTCCTGATTACGTTACCGCACTATCGAATTCCGGTGAGATTTATATTCGTTTAGCCGCTAAAAACTATGATGCAGCTGCAAAGTTACAACCCAATATTCGTGAGAATGCGCGTCGCAATAAAGCGTTGCAAGAAATTCTGAAGCCACCCGTAGTTAAAGTACCGCAACCTGTGGCAACCGCAAAGCCGACTTCCACCCCAGTAATTACTGCAGTACCTGCAACTTCAACCCCTAACCTTCTAGAAAGTACACCAAGCAATGGCCAAAGTTCTACTCAAAACAAATAAAGGCGATATCACCTTATCTCTTGATGCTGCGAAAGCGCCAAAAACTGTGGCGAATTTTTTACAATATGTAAAAATCGGCCATTACGATGGCACAATTTTTCACCGTGTTATCGACAACTTTATGATTCAAGGCGGCGGCATGACCACTGGCCTAAAACAAAAATCAACCTTGGCTGAAATTGAAAACGAGGCAAACAATGGCTTAAAAAATCTGCGCGGTACCGTGGCAATGGCCCGCACCAACGAGCCTCACTCGGCATCATCGCAATTTTTTATTAATTTAAATGACAATGATTTTTTAAATCATACCGCGCCCAACGCCCAAGGCTGGGGTTATGCGGTCTTTGGCGAAGTTTGTGATGGCATGGATGTAGTTGATGTCATTCGTAAAGTAAAAACCGGTAATGCGGGTTTTCATCAAGATGTCCCCACCGAAGATGTGACGATTGAGAAAGCGACAGTTCTGGAGGCCTAAATAAGCGCCCAGCAATCTCGTCAATCAATTTCAATATGATTCCAGCCTACTCTAGCGCCCTCTTCATTTCCGATATCCATCTCACGCCGTCAATGCCGATCACGGCGCAACGGTTGATTGATTTTTGTGAAAAAGAGGCGCGCTCGGTCGAGGCAGTTTTTATCTTAGGCGATCTCTTTGAATATTGGGTTGGTGATGATGCCAGCTTACGCTCACCTTTTCATTTAGAAATCAAAAATGCCTTGGCTAATTTAGCGCTCAATGTGAAAATTTACTATCTTCATGGAAACCGTGACTTTTTAATCGGTGCCGATTTTTTCAAGAAAACCGGCATGACCCTCTTGCCCGACCCCACTAAAGTGACATTAGCAGGCTCTGACTATCTCCTAAGTCACGGCGATATTTTATGCACTGCCGATAACGCATATCAACTTTTTCGTAAGTGGGTTCGTAAACCCTGGTTGCAACAGCTCTTTTTAAAAATGCCCCTCAATTGGCGGCGCAATATTGCTCAGCAACTACGCAGAAATAGCACTGCTCAATATCAGCGGGCTGCTCGCTATGAGCCTGAAACAGTGCAAATGAAAGTCGATGTCACCCTGAGCGCCTGTGCAAACCTAGTCGATCAATTTAAAACCGATCAACTGATTCATGGACATACTCATTTGCCAACCCGACACCATGAAAACTTGAACACAGTGGAATGGCAACGTTGGGTCTTGTCAGATTGGGATTTAGACCATCCCGAGAGTGTTTTACCTAAAGCTAGCGCGCTACGCATTGATGCAAATGGGGTGCGCTATCTTGACTTAGTCAAGGCTTAAAAAACTAACTCCGTTTTAAGCCGCTATTACTTTCTGACGCTTTAGCGTAGGGTCGCAAAATTTGGGCCATTTGCGCAAACAAACGGGGGTTAGCGGCCATCACCTCGCCACTTTGCAAGAAACCCTCTTCGCCTGAGTATGTCCCTACCAAGCCACCAGCTTCGGCCACAATTAAAGCGCCCGCAGCCATATCCCATGGCTTTAAATCACTTTCAAAAAATCCATCGTAGCGACCCGCAGCAACATAAACCAAATCCAAAGAAGCGGCTCCAGGGCGACGTAAGCCAGCACATTGTCGTGACATCTCAGCAAAAATTCGCAAATAGGTTTCAAGGTCTTGATCCTCCCGATATGGGAATCCCGTACCTAACAATGCATTGGTTAAACGGGTTTCGGCTGCTACCCGTAAACGCCGGCGATCTAAATACGCCCCACTGCCGCGAGTAGCGGTAAATAATTCATCACGGGATGGGTCATACACCACCGCTTGCTGGGTCACGCCCGCAACTGCGAGCGCAATAGAAACCGCATATTGTGGAAAGCCGTGAATAAAATTGGTTGTGCCATCAAGGGGGTCAATGATCCAAATCGATTCCGCTTCTGGATTATGGCTGCCGGTTTCTTCTGCTAAAAAACCATGGTCTGGGTAAGCTTCGCTCAGCGTTTCAATAATGGCCGCTTCAGCTTGTTGGTCTACTTCGGTCACAAAATCATTATGTTGTTTGCGATCAACCTGCAAACGCTCTAGGTTCAGCGAAGCACGATTAATAATAGTTCCGGCACGGCGGGCAGCCTTAATGGCCACATTCAACATTGGATGCATAAGATTATTGTGAGCAAATTAAATAAGAACAAGCCAGTAAGCGTCCTCAAAAATGCAGGACAATCATAGGCGAAGCGCTCATATTAAACGATCAGGCGCAAGACCCCTGCAGAATGAACCTGAAGATGCCCCAAATCACACCCGAGCCATCCCTTAATCAGCCGACTGACCAGATTCATGCAATGAACCCACCACTTGAACATCCCGCCTTTCATGCGCTGAATTGGATCTTGGTTCACACGAGTCATCCCCGTAATATTGGCTCTAGTGCGCGAGCGATAAAAACCATGGGCTTTAATCGCCTGACGCTGATCGCCCCCCGCCAAGACAAGCCATTCCAGAACCCTGAGGCAATCGCCCTTGCCAGCGGCGCTCAAGACGTCTTAGAGCAAGCGCTTGAATTACCCTCCCTTGGTCCAGCTCTCAGTAATTGCTCCCTAGTCTTAGGTTTAACTAGTCGCGAGCGGCAATTTGGCCCTCCAGCGCTTTCTTGGCAGGAAGCTTGCCAGCGCGCGACCCAATTACTCATGAATGAAGAGCGAGTCGCCTTGGTTTTTGGACCAGAAAGAACGGGTCTAGATAACGAAGCCCTCAAACTTTGCTCGCATCGGGTCTATTTGGATGCCAATCCAGCATACCCGTCACTCAATTTAGCGCAAGCAGTCATGGTCTGTGCCTATACGCTGCGCCAGTCATTGCAAGCCGAAATAGCCTTACAAAATACGTCTTCCAGACCCAAAGCACCCAATAGTGAGTTAGCCCACCCTACAGCGGTTGCTGCTATGGCCGAGCACTGGCGCCAAGGACTCGAATCCATCGGCTACCTTGACCCGGATAGACCCAAAAAATTGATGCCGCGTTTAGAGGCCCTTTTCGCAAGGGCCGAACTCCATAAAGAGGAAATTGACTTACTGAGGGGCATCGCCAAACAGATGCTAACAAAAAAATAAGCGCTTCCGATTAAACTCTCACTATGCCCAATGCCTTCTTCGAAGAAATCGATTCTATTATTGCCCGCGATCCTGCGGCGCGTAACCGCTTAGAGGTAATACTTTGCTACCCTGGTTTGCATGCGGTATGGCTACATCGCGTGGCCCACTTTTTTTGGCAAATCGAGCTTAAATTAATCGCCCGCATTTGGTCGATGTTGGCACGTTGGCTAACTGGTATTGAAATACATCCCGGGGTCAAAATTGGGCGCCGGGTATTCCTTGATCATGGTTTAGGCATCGTCATTGGCGAAACTACAGTCATTGGTGATGATTGCACGATTTATCAAGGGGTAACCTTAGGCGGCACCTCACTATACAAAGGCGTTAAGCGTCACCCCACCTTAGGTAAGGGGGTCGTGGTTAGCGCGGGCGCTAAAGTCTTGGGTGGCTTTACTGTAGGCGATGGTGCTCGCATTGGCTCCAATGCAGTAGTCCTGAAAGAAATTCCTGCGGGGGCAACCGCGGTCGGCGTTCCAGCGCGAACCTTACACCCCGACCTACCTCAAGCTGGCTCCATCGAAAGTAAAGCAAACTTTTCGGCATATGGTATTACCCCGAATGCCGATGATCCAATGTCACTCGCATTAAAAGGGTTAATTGATGCAACCCTCTTACAAGAAACCAAAATTCAAGCTTTAGAAGAAGCGTTGGCAAAACTCAATGGGGAAAACCCGACTCATTCTGCAGTTGCCCCTGAAGATGGCGCAGCGATGCGTGAGCTTGATGCGATTAAGCGCTGGCTGAAAGAATAAGGAATTGCTAAAGCGTATTTAGTGCAAAGTATGTGGATTGGCGCCATCTTTTTTTTGTGCGCCCCCAATGTAATCTTCATCAAGCTCTTCATCACCCTCATCTAAAATTCCAAATCCAAGGCCTTCTGCGCCTTGCGGGTGACGGTTTTGAATTTCATCATCAGTGGCTATCCGGACTTCTTCCACTTGCAGCCAAAAACGTAAAGCCATTCCAGCAAGGGGGTGATTCCCATCTAACACCACTTGATTCTCAGCAACGTCGGTAACCGTGTATATCAACGCCGAAGGATCATCTTCATCGCCATCATCAAGCACATCGCGAGCCTGTTCTGCGTCATTAGAAAAATCATCGGCGTCAGGGACTCCTTCAAATTGCATCCCTACTTCAAGGGGGTCTGGAAACCGCGTGCGGGGTTCTATTTTTAATAGCTCTGGGTCATACTCGCCAAACGCATCGCCGGGATCAAGTTGCAAAGTGGTTTCATAACCTACGTCTTGGCCATCTAAAGCTGTTTCAATTTTCGGAAACGTGCCATCATAGCCTCCGTGCAGGTATACCATCGGGGCTTCAGGTTCTTCGATCACATTATTTTGTGCATCGGTTAATTTATAACGCAGCGAGACGATAGTATTTTTTGAGATCTTCATACGTAGTTTGCTAATTAGTTTGCTAAAAATTGAGAAATGAGTTCATTTTACTTGAGCAATCCATATCAACCACCACCGGCTCCTGAAGTCTTGCTCTTGCAGCAGGCTTGGCCACTATTGGGGGGTCTTAGCCCACAAGCCTTTATGCGCGATTACTGGCATCGCCAACCGCTATTGGTGCGCGGCGCTATTCCCGCTTTTCAGCAGGCCAAGGCCTTGGGCCAGCCGCTCGATAGCCCGATATCCTCACAAGCACTCTTGGCGCTGGCCACTACTGGCGAAAGTGAAGCTCGTTTAGTTCGCTCTAAGCCTTGGCGTCTGCAAGACCTGAACGCCGAGCCGCTGAAATCCAAAGCCTTACCCAAGCTCAGCGATCCCCATTGGACCCTCTTAATTCAAGGGGCTGAGGCGCATCACGCCGCTGCCGCGAAAGTTCTTTCTTGGTTTCGCTTTATCCCCGATGCCAGATTAGATGACCTAATGATTAGCCTAGCCGGCAAAGGGGGCGGTGTTGGTCCCCACTTTGACTCCTATGATGTTTTTTTATTGCAAATGGCCGGACGCAGAAAATGGTCCATTTCCACAAAAAGTGATTTAAAACTCAAGGCAGGCTTACCGCTCAAAATTCTGCGTAACTTTAAGGCCCAAGAGGCGTGGATTCTAGAGCCTGGGGATATGCTGTATTTACCGCCCAATACCGCACATCATGGCATAGCGCTCGATTCAGGGTGTCAAACCTGGTCGATTGGCTTTCGTTCTCCGACCTATCGAGAATTACTGCAGGAGGGCTTATGGCGTTTAGCAGAATCCTTAGACGAAGTGCCAGCCTTCGATGGCCGCTATGCCGATCCCCATCAAAGCGCTACCGACAAACCAGAGGCCCTGCCAGAAGAGCTTATTAAGCAACTGAAGAAACGTTTAAAAGTCCTTGATTTAAAGGATATTAATCAATTTTTGAGGGGTATTAGTGCCTATTTAAGCGAACCTAAGCCCAGTGCTTATTTTGTGGGGCCGTCTAAACCCCTCAGTTACCCCGAATTTATGAAGAAGCTAGGAACAACCACTTTGCATCTGCATCCCCTTTCTAGAATGATCTGTCACGAACAGCAGATATTTTGTAATGGCGAAAATGTGACCCAGCTAGCTACACCCCTAAGCATTGCTCTATGGCGCTCACTAGCAGCGAGAAAGACCGCAATTCTCTCAGCCGCCCAGCGTCTAGCGCTTAAGCCTGCTCAGGGTCATTCGGCAGATTCGCTCTACAGTGCATATCAAGCCGGATGGTTAATCTTTGAACCACTTCACGAATGATGGCTATAATGTTTTCTGGATTTGTTAAGGGGTAACCCTTAATTGATTCCAACAACAATTACCGGTAATTGATGTTTATATTTTTTAAAGGAACTTACAAATGAAGAAGTCACTATTACTAGCTGCTATGTTAGCCGTTGCTTTGGCTGCCTGTGGCAAAAAAGAAGAACCAAAACCAGCTCCTGCTCCAGCTCCCGCTGCAGCTCCTGCTGATGCTGCACCTGCTGCTGCCGCTCCTGCTGCTCCAGCTCCTGCTGCTCCAGAAGCAAAGAAGTAATCTTCTCTTTGAAGAACGAAAAAGCCGCGTAAGCGGCTTTTTTTTCGACCCCGTTCTGATGCCCCTGGGGTAATAAAACAATGGTGATTTAACGTGCTAGCTGTTCACTCAATAAAGTAAGCAAGCGAATTCCAGCAGGAGAATTTTCCGCATTGCCTTCAGCATCTTGAACGAAAACTTGGCTTGCATCTGCGCCATTTGCCTTCACATAAATTCGATATTGTTTCGCCTGGAGAGCGGCCTCATCTTTGCTGCTAAATAGGCCCGAAAAGAAGCCTTTGGAAGCAGATTCGCCTGTATCCTTGGTATTTACATAACGCACAAAGTAAACCCCTTTTGAACGATCGCGATCGATTACCGTAAAGTTCGATCGATCAAGCGCCAGGCCTACATCGCGCCAAGCCCGATCAAAGCTGGAAGGTAATTCAACGACAGCAGCCCCACTGCTGTCTTGTACTAATTTCGCTTTGGCAGCTTTGGCAGTGGGAGAGCTTGATGAGGCCAATTGCGCTTTAGCTTGTTCTTGAGTACTGCCAAGACGCTCCATCAGCCGTACTAAAAAGGCAGCATCTAAATCGGGGTCATTCGGGCGCGCTACCCACTTGGTAGATATAACACCACCACTGTTATCACGCACAGGCTCCTCAGAAGCACCCTTGTGGGTGATAAAAATCTCGGTCTGATCTGACTTCAAAGCCTCTAAACGCGTTTTATATTTATCGCGCTCACCGGTATCAAAAACACTCGAAAGAACCCCGCCTAACAAACTACGTAAATAATCTTGTGGAATCTTGGCACGATTTTCAACCCAATCCGTCTCCATAATGCCGGTTGTCGGCGAATCGACTAATAATAAAAAACCATTTTCTTGCCAAAAATCTTTGACTTGCGGATACAGCTCAGCAGCGGGTTTATCGATTACTAGCCAGCGCTTATCACCATCACGCACCATGCGCATGCCAGGTATGCCGGTTAATGGCGTTTTACGTGCTTCACCACCCTTTTTCAGAATCGCATTGTAATCAGACATCGTTGCGCTACCATCTTGGACCAAATAACGCCGGTCGGCTTGCGAAGTTACTAAATCAGGCGGATAGGTCAAATTAGGGCCACGCTGCGCACCGCCTGATTTGTAGTCAACCTTATCAGAGCTGACTGTAGAAGAAGTGCAGGCCGTTAAGCTTATGCATACCAGCGTCAGTAGAGCGAAAAAAATGCGCTGCATGGGCTTAAACAGCGACTGACAAAACTGAACGACAAAAATCATAAAAGGCCAAGCTGGTTTAGGGTGGTTACCAAGGGCTCTCGCAAAGCGGGACTCAATGGGGTTAAAGGCAGGCGGATGCCTGGTGTAATTTTACCCATAGCGTGTAAAGCCCATTTCACAGGAATAGGATTTGCCTCAATAAACATGGCTTTATGCAGGGCAAATAAACGAAACTGTAAATCGCGCGTGCGCGCTAACTCGCCATTCATGGCAGCTAAACATAATTCATGCATTAAACGTGGGGCTACATTTGCAGTAACGGAAATATTGCCTTGGCCACCCATTAGCATCAACATAAAAGCAGTCAGATCATCGCCTGAATAAACCGCAAAATTACCTAACCCAGCTTGCTTTAAATCAGCCAATAACAAACAACCCCGCTCTAAATTACCCGTGGCATCTTTAATGCCGGTAATACCTGGCACGGAAGCTAAACGTAAGATTGTGTCATTAGCTAAGTCAGCTACCGTTCTGCCGGGAACGTTGTAGAGAATCATTGGCAAATCAACCCGCTCAGCAATGGTTTTGAAGTGCGCAAACATCCCTTCTTGAGTCGGTTTGTTGTAATACGGCACCACTTGTAAGCTGGCATCAGCGCCTACTTTTTTCGCAAACTCAGTTAGCTCAATTGCTTCAAGCGTTGAATTACCACCTGTACCAGCAATCACTGGAATACGCCCAGCAATTTGCTCAACTGCTACGCGAATTAATTCGCAGTGCTCTTCAACCGAAACAGTCGGCGATTCGCCGCTAGTACCGACAATGACGATCGCCGAGGTTCCTTCGGCTACATGCCAATCTAATAAGTTTCGTAAAGCAGGAAAATCTAAAGCGCCATCTGCCAACATGGGGGTAACAATTGCCACCATACTGCCTTTAATCGGCTTATCGAGCAATTTAACGCGGGAGGAATTAGGCGTATTCATCCATCAAATTGTAACGGATAGGCCCTTTAGACTGGTTTTTGGGCGCATAGCCGCTGCACCATTGCTGGCTTGGGCTGATCCGTATAAAGATCTTCGTACGCCACTACCCGCAAGCCTGTTCGCTCAGCTAAAAGTAACAATTCTGCTGGGTCTAACAAAAATGCGGGGCTCGCTGGTTTACCAAACGCGGCATTACCCTGGGCAAACGTTTCATAAATTAAAAAACCTTGCTGACTAAGCAAACTGGGCAATACATCTAAGTAGGGTCGGTAGAGATAGTTGGTTACGACGATGCCATCCCAATCGCCAAAATCAGCGTTCGACAAGGGCCAAATGGCGCCTTCTAAATCGATTTCTAGAAATTGGGCAGAACCATGTCGCGTATGACCAGCATTTTCCCGCGCTAAGGCTAAAGCCTCTGGATTGCTATCAACCCCGAGAACCTCGAAGCCTAAATTAGCCAAAAAAATACTATGTCGACCATTACCACAAGCTAAGTCGAGCACTCTGCCGCCAGGCTTGATGAGCCTAGCAAATCGCTGCACCCAGTGAGCAGGCTCAAGCACCGCTAGTCATACGCTAGACCCATCGCCTCGCGCACTTCGCGCATGGTTTCCTGGGCAACTTTACGTGCCTTATCACAGCCATCAGCAATAATTGAACGCAGTAAGCTGGGGTCATCTAAATACATTTGCGCCCGCTCAAACATCGGCTGCTGTTCACGCAAAATGGCATCAATTACGGGCTGCTTGCATTCCAAACAACCAATGCCAGCTGAAATGCAGCCTTTTTTAGCCCAATCTTGTGTCACTGAGTCTGAATAAACCAAATGGAATTGCCATAAAGGGCAATGTTCAGGATTACCAGGGTCGGTTCGTCGCACCCGCGCAGGATCTGTAGGCATCGTCCGTACTAAGCGAATAATCTCCGCAGGCTGTTCGCGTATGCCAATCGTATTATTGTAGGATTTAGACATTTTTTGTCCATCGAGTCCAGGCATCCGCGAAGCTTTGGTTAAGAGGGCTTGAGGTTCAGGCAGAATAATTTTTCGCGCGCCTTCCAAATAGCCAAATAAACGCTCCCGATCAACCATCGAGAGACTTTGAGAGTCTTGTAGCAGTGCCTGAGCTTGCTCCAGGGCCTGCGCATTGCCCCGCTCCTGGTATGCAACGCGAAGTTCTGCATACATCTTGGCCCGTTTACTACCTAATTTTTTCACAGCTTCAAGGGCTTTGGCTTCAAAATCGGCTTCGCGGCCATATAAATAATTAAAACGTCGAGCGACTTCTCGCGCCATCTCGACATGGGGCACTTGGTCTTCGCCAACGGGAATAAATTGCGCTCGATAAATTAAAATATCAGCAGCCTGCAAAAGGGGGTAGCCTAAAAAACCGTACGTCTGTAAATCTTTTTCTTTTAATTTTTCAATTTGATCTTTATAAGTTGGCACCCGCTCTAACCAACTTAACGGCGTACCCATCGCCAGCAATAAAAAAAGCTCTGCGTGTTCGGGTACCCTACTTTGAATAAATAAAGTAGCTTGATTAGGATCAACTCCAGCTGCTAACCAATCGATTACCATCTCCCATACCGATTCCTCAATCACGCTAGAGGTTTCATAATGGGTTGTTAGTGCATGCCAATCGGCAACAAAAAAGAAACAGGGATATTCCGATTGCAACTGTACCCAGTTTTTAAGCACACCATGGTAATGACCTAAATGTAAAGCGCCGGTAGGCCGCATGCCAGAAAGTACGCGTTCAGCAAACATGATTCTTTTTGTCTAAATAATGAAGTATGAAAATTACCATTGTTAATGAAAAACCGACCAAATAGGCTTAAGGCTAGAAGGCAAATTTGGCAGCAGCCCCAGGTCGGTATGACTTTCGCGCGGATCATGAAAATCAGAACCCCGCGAACCCATAAAACCATAATCAACCGCAATTTTGGCAAAAGTTTGATACTGATCAGGGCTATGACTGCCGGTTACCACCTCAATGCCTAATCCACCTAAATCTTTAAAACGCGCATATAACTCCGTCATTTGTAGCGGAGTTAAATGATAGCGCCCAGGATGGGCAATCACGGCAACGCCACCTGCACTACGAATCCATTGCACGGCATTGTCTAAGGTTGCCCAGCGATGTTGCACATAACCAGGCTTGCCAGCAACTAAATAGTTTTTAAATACCGTCTCGGTATCTCGACAAAACCCTTGCTCAACCAAAAACCGCGCAAAGTGGGTACGAGAAATTAATTCCGGATTACCAGCATAGAGTTGTGCGCCTTCAAAACTACCCTTAATCCCCACTTTAGCTAATTGCTCTGCCATCGCCTGAGCCCGATTACGGCGGCCATCACGCGTTTGGCGCAGCCCCTCAATTAAGCCCGCATGGGTAGGATCAATGCCCAAACCAACGATATGCACTGTGTGGTCTAACCAGGTAATCGAAATTTCTACTCCCGCCACATAGTCAATACCTAAAATTGCGGCTGCAGCTTGGGCACGCACCTGACCACCCAGCTCATCATGATCGGTTAATGACCACAATTGCACGCCATTAAGGTGTGCACGCTCAGCCAAAGCCTCAGGCGATAAGGTTCCATCGGAAACAACAGAATGGCAATGCAAATCTGCATTTAGCACGGGGGACGTGTTCATCAGGCTATTTTAGGTCAAGCTGGTATTAATTACTCGACGCGGCGCATCGAGGTAGGCGCGCGATTGCATTTCCACTAGGCGCGATACAGTCCGACCAAATTCAGCCACGATCGGACCCTCAGGGTACAGTGCAGCTGCTGGAACTTGTGCCGACATGATCAACTTGATTTTATGATCATATAAAACATCGATTAGCCAAATAAACCGTCGCGCTTCATTGGTCATACGGGGCGGCATATAAGGCACCTCAGACAGGATAATGGTATGAAAGCGCGTGGCCAGCTCAAGATAATCGTTTTGTGAGCGCGGACCCACGCACAGTGTTTGAAAATCAAACCATACCACTCCTTCAGCCAGGCGAAATGGGCGAATTTGCCGCGATTCAATAAAGAGTACAGGGCATGACATCTCTTCACGATTACCACTCAAACGCTTAAATGTATCCAATAAAATTAAATGATTTTGTGCTGTTAGGGGGCATAAATAGGCCTCCACTTGCGCCATTTGCAACTGGCGATAATCCGTACCAGCATCCACATTCAAGATATCTAACTTATCTTTTAATAATTGAATTGCCGGCAATAAGCGATCACGATGCAAACCATTAGGATACAGCTCATCAGGCTGGTAATTCGAGGTCATGATGAATTGCACCCGATCTTCAAATAAAGCCTTTAGTAAGCGATATAAAATCATCGCATCGGCAATATCATTGATATGAAACTCGTCAAAACAAATTAAGCGGTAGCGTTCAGAAATGCGTTTAGCTAACTCATCTAGCGGATTCACTAAGCCCGACAATTCATGTAATTCATGATGTACTCCGCGCATGAACTCATGAAAATGAATGCGAATCTTTTTCTCAACTGGGGAAGCAGCGTAAAAACAGTCCATTAAAAAAGATTTGCCCCGCCCTACTCCGCCCCATAAATAAATACCCCTGGGCAAGTCAGGGTGAAAAAGTTTTTTCTTCAGTGCATTTGCGCGCTTTTCTTTGTAGGCTACCCATTCATCCTCGCAGAGTTGCAAGCGAGCTACTGCACGCTCTTGCGCAGAATCCGTTTGATAGCCATGCAACTGTAATTCATGGCGGTAATACTCAGCTACTTTCAATTACATGTTTAATGCGCGCTGATCGGTTGCAAGGGCAGCCTCACGCATTACCTCAGATAAGCTTGGGTGTGCATGACAAATACGGGCGATATCTTCTGCGGCAGCTTTAAATTCCATTGCCACAGCTGCCTCAGCAATCAGATCAGATGCATTTGGGCCAATAATATGAACCCCTAACACCTCATCTGTTTTTGCATCAGCTAGCACTTTAATGAAACCGTCGGAGCGACCCATGCCTAATGCACGGCCATTCGCTGCAAACGGAAACTGCCCTGCTTTAAAAGCTCTGCCACTTTCTTTTAGTTGCTGCTCAGTTTGACCAACCCAAGCAATTTCCGGATCGGTATAAATAACCCATGGAATGCAGTTGTAATCAATATGGGGTTTTTGGCCGGCCATTATTTCGGCCACCAATACGCCTTCATCTTCAGCCTTGTGTGCCAGCATGGGGCCGCGCACTACGTCACCAACTGCATACACCCCTGGCATAGCGGTAGCACAGGTATGATTATCGATTGGTATAAAACCGCGTTCATCGGTTTTCAAGCCAATTGCTGCCAAATTGAGACCATCAGTATTGGGCACTCGGCCGACTGAAATAATTAAACGTTCGCACACTAATTTTTGCGCCTTACCCGCGCTATCTTGATAACTGACCGTGACATCTTTTTTGGTACTGACTACTTCACCAATTTTTACTCCGAGCTGAATATCTAAGCCCTGTTTAGTAAAAATTTTCTGGGCTTCGGCAGCAATACCTGCATCGCAGGCGCCTAAAAAAGTAGGCAAAGCCTCTAAAATAGTTACTTGCGAACCGACGCGGCGCCACACCGAACCTAACTCAAGGCCAATCACGCCTGCGCCAATCACGCCCAACCGTTTGGGAACAGTATCAAATTGCAACGCACCTTCGTTATCGCAAATCATGACGTTATCCACTTTGACTGTTGGTAAATGCCGCGCCTTTGAGCCTGTAGCAATAATCACTTGTTTAGCTGTAACGGTCATCGGCGTCTTGCCATCAATCTGCAGTTGATAACCCGCAGCTTCTTTACCTACAAAAGCTGCATGCCCCTTCAGTAAAGTCACTTTATTTTTGCGAAATAAATAATTAATACCGCCTGTCATTTTCGTCACAATAGCGTCTTTACGAGCAAGCATTTTTTTAATATCGATACTCACTTGCCCCACAGTAATGCCATGGTCTGCAATACTATGTTCAATTTTTTCAAATTCTTCTGACGATGCTAGCAATGCCTTTGACGGAATACAGCCTACATTAAGGCAAGTGCCGCCGAGGCGAATTTCACCCTTTGGATCATTAAAGGAGTTAGCCTCCACACAAGCCACTGAAAAACCCAATTGTGCCGCGCGTATTGCCGCTATATAACCGCCTGGGCCAGCTCCAATCACCACCACATCAAAAACTGGACTCATGGTTATCTTTCTTATAGATCAAGCAATAAGCGGGCAGGATCTTCAATTGCCTCTTTCATGGCCACTAAGCCCAACACTGCTTCACGACCATCAATAATGCGATGGTCATAAGATAGTGCCAAGTAATTAATGGGGCGAATAACAATTTGACCGTCTTCTACTACCGGTCGCTCTTTAGTGGCATGAATTCCTAAAATAGCCGACTGCGGGGGGTTAATAATCGGCGTCGATAACATCGAGCCAAACACACCGCCATTTGAAATCGAAAACGTGCCACCCGTTAATTCTTCGATCGATAATTTTCCTTCGCGGGCTTTCACACCAAATTCAGCAATTTTTAATTCAATTTGCGCTAGATTCATCTGATCTACATCGCGCAATATCGGCACTACCAATCCCCGCGGCGAGCTAACGGCAATACCAATATCGAAATAACCATGATAAATAATGTCGTTACCATCAACCGAAGCATTGAGTAAGGGAAATTTTTTCAAAGCATGGGTAGCTGCCTTAACAAAGAAAGACATAAAGCCAAGCTTTACCCCATGGGTTTTTTCAAACACCTCTTTATATTTATTCCGCATCGCAATAACTGGCGCCATATTGACTTCGTTAAAAGTGGTCAAGATGGCGTTATTGGCTTGTGACTCGAGTAAACGCTCAGCAATACGGGCACGTAAGCGGCTCATTGGCACCCGTTCTTCGGGCCTATCACCCAAGGGCATTGCTGCAGGAGGCAAAGATGATTGAGTCGATTTTGCTGGCTTAGTTGTGCCACTAGCTACAGCAGTAAGAACATCACCCTTGGTAATTCGACCATCACGGCCACTGCCACTAATAGCGGTAGAACTTAAGTTTTGTTCAGCCATTAATTTTACTGCTGAAGGGGCTGCGCTTACTGCAGCGGATGCACCCTTAGAGGCTGCTGGCGCAGACTTTGCTTCTGTAGTTGGGGAAGGTGCAGCAACGGAAGGAGTAGCGGTGCTATCCAGCTTGGCAATTAATTGCTCAGCTACAACCGTAGCACCATCCGGCTGCAGTATCTCCGTTAACACGCCAGCTGAAGGCGCGGGCACCTCTAAAACAACTTTATCAGTTTCAATCTCAATCAGAATTTCATCTTGGGCTACCGCTTCGCCAGGTTTTTTTCGCCACTTTAATAAAGTCGCTTCTGTAACAGATTCAGAAAGTTGCGGAACTTTAACCTCAAATATAGACATATCTTTTCCTAAAATTGATCAATCGACTTATTTATTTTTTGTAACGATAAAACCTTTTAATTTTGCAAAAGCGGAGTTGAGTAATGATTTTTGCTGCTCTTGATGCAAATGCGCATAACCAACTGCCGGCGATGCCGATGCGGGACGACCCGCATAAGCTAAGCGCATGCCGTCGCCCATATTTTCTAAAATATTATGTTGTACAAAAAACCAGGCGCCTTGATTTTGTGGCTCATCTTGACACCACACAACCTCTTCCAATTGAGCATATTTCTTCAGCTCGGTTGCGATCGCCTTATGCGGAAATGGATAGAGTTGTTCGAGGCGAATGATCGCTGTATCGGTAGACTTCTTGTCGGCCCGCACTTTCACTAAATCGTAATAAACCTTACCCGAGCAGATAATTAAGCGTGTTACTTGCTTTGGATCAAGAGATGCATCGGTATCAGGCAAGACAGTTTGAAACTGGCCTTTGGTGAACTCAACTAAAGGCGAAGCCGCTTCTTTATTGCGTAATAATGATTTTGGAGTCATCAATATCAGTGGCTTGCGAAACTGCCGAATCATTTGACGACGTAAGACGTGAAAAATTTGTGCGGCCGTAGTGGGTTGTACTACCTGCATATTCGTATCCGCGCAGAGTTGCATAAAACGCTCTAAACGGGCTGAAGAGTGTTCTGGTCCTTGTCCCTCGTAGCCATGCGGCAGCATCATCACTAAACCGTTCACTCTGCCCCACTTCACTTCGCCTGAGGCAATAAATTGGTCAATCACAACTTGGGCACCATTGGCAAAGTCACCAAACTGGGCTTCCCAAATTGTCAACGTATTGGGCTCAGCAGATGCATAACCATATTCAAAGCCAAGCACAGCCTCCTCGGAAAGAATTGAATCAATTATGGTAAATGGGGCTTGATCTTTAGCCACATGATGCAAAGGAACATAAGTGCCAATATCCCATTTCTCGCGATTTTGATCGTGCAAGACGGCATGACGGTGCGTAAAAGTTCCGCGGCCACTATCCTCACCCGATAAGCGCACTGGGTAACCACTAGCCACTAATGAGGCAAAGGCCATATGCTCACCCATACCCCAATCAACATTGATTTCACCCCGACCCATAGCAGCGCGATCGGCAATTACCTTCTCAACCAAGTGATGCGCTTTAAAGTCAGCTGGAATAGTTGTAATACGGGCTGCCAAGCGCTTCCATTCAGCCAAAGGAATTGCAGTGTCGGCATGATCAGTCCATTTTTTATTCAGAAATGGCGACCAATCAACGGCAAATTTACCTTTGAAATTACTTAAAACCGGATCGGAAGTCTGTTTACCTTCATCCATTGCCGCGCGATACTCTTTCACCATCAAATCTCCGCTGCCAGCAGCAATGATGCCTTGGGTCTCTAATTTATCTGCGTACATTTTGCGCGTACCAGGGTGAGCCGCAATAATTTTATACATCAGGGGCTGGGTCATTGCTGGTGAATCTTGCTCGTTATGGCCTAGCTTGCGAAAGCAAACAATATCGATCGCCACATCTTTCTTAAAAGTACTGCGAAAATCTAAAGCCAACTGCGTCGCCAGTACAACAGCCTCCGGATCATCGCCATTGACATGCAAGACGGGTGCGTCAATCACTTTCATAATGTCAGTGCAATAGAGGCTGGAACGTAAATCACGTGGATCTGAGGTAGTAAAGCCAATTTGATTATTAATCACAATATGTACCGTGCCGCCAGTGGAATAACCCCTCACCTCTGACATCGCTAAAGTTTCTTGCACTACGCCTTGCCCAGCTATCGAGGCATCACCGTGAACCAATACAGCTAAGACTTGATCACCATTTAAATCTCCGCGGCGCTCCATGCGAGCGCGCGCTGAACCCTCAGCAACCGGATCAACAATTTCTAAATGGGAGGGATTAAATGCCAAAGACACATGAACTGGGCCCCCTGGCGTTGAAATATCGCTAGAAAAGCCCTGATGGTATTTAACGTCGCCCGACGGCAGATCTTCTGGTGCCGTATGTTCAAATTCAGCAAATAAATCCTTCGGCATCTTGCCTAAAACATTGACCAGCATATTTAAACGGCCACGGTGTGCCATACCCACGACGATTTCTTGTATGCCTTTAATTCCTGCGCCCCGAATTAATTCGTCCATGCTGGCGATAAAACTTTCACCGCCCTCAAGAGAAAATCGCTTTTGGCCTACGTATTTTGCTTGTAAATAGCGTTCAAGGCCCTCAGCCGCAGTTACGCGATCTAAAATTTGGCGCTTCTCTTCAAGATTAAAGCGGGGGGTTGAGCGTACTGATTCTAATTTTTCTTGCCACCATTTTTTAATTTTTTGGTCGGCAATATACATGACTTCAGCGCCAATCGTGCCGCAATAGGTTTCGCGTAAAGCTTGCAATAAATCGCGCAGGGTCATCGTATCTTTGCCAAAATACGTATTACTAATATTGAAGACAATATCCATATCCCCATCACTAAATCCATAGAACGCAGGATTTAATTCAGGAATGTCCGGGCGCTCAGTCCGTTTTAACGGATCAATATTAGCCCAGCGATTACCGACGTTACGATATGCAGCGATTAGCTGTTGAACCGCAACCCGTTTGCGGCCCATTTCAGCATCTACTGAGTCGCTGACTTTACGAATCGGGCCCTGCTTCGCGCGCTCGGCAAAAGAAGCTACGATCGGTGCATGGGCAATATCAGGGTGGTTACCGCCATCGACGGCGGGTACACGATTGACATTATCAAAATAGGTACGCCAATGGTCAGATACAGAATTGGGATCGAGTAAGTAAGACTCATACAAGTCTTCTACATAGGGCGCGTTTCCGCCAAACAAATAGGACGAGCCTATTGAAGCTTCCATCATGATGCTCACCTTTCATCGGGTATTCCGAAAAAAACTGTGGTTTAAACCATCCGCGCTCTGGCTTCACCAAATTGCGAACTGATCACTGATTAAATCTACTAATTACTTAAATTTTAGCATGATTAAGCTTGTTACTAACAGGGTTTTGTGGGTTCTAGGTATGAGCTACCCACATTCTGACTTCCGAATAAGAAATTTCCTACGCCCCTTTCAGCCAAAACTGACTGCTTCCGCTCAAAATGATTTATATGCTTGAACCTTCATAAATCAGAAAGAAATTTACCAATAATGAAAGCAATTAACCAAGCTGCAGACTATTTCAGCACACGCCAAAGCGCCAAAATCCTCCAAGTATCCTTAGGTACTGTCCAAAAAATGGTTGAAGTCGGTGAGCTTATTGCCTGGAAAACCTATGGTGGTCATCGCCGCATCCTGGCAGCCTCCTTAGAAAAACAATTAACCCGTCGCAAACAACTGATGCGACAAAAGGTATCTGGCAACTGCCTCGTCATGGCAATTTTCCGACGCATTGAAAACCGCGAAGAATTACTGGAAATTTGTCGTGACTGGACTCTAAAGGTTGACCTGCTCTGGTCGCTCGATAGCCTTGAGGGCTTAATGCAAGCAGTATCTAGTGCCCCAGATTTGATTTATCTTGACGCTTTCATTCCCCCGGTTGAGCAGCTACATATCATTCATTATTTAAGCAAGAATGAACTTACCCAACGCATTCCTATTTTGGTTGACGAGGGTTTTGCGCAGCTTCACCCGGGTGTAATTCAGTTGGCCGGAGAAAATTCAGGAGTGATCCAACCTCAGCCCAGCGCAGAAAACGCCAGCTCAGCCCAAAATCAAGATATCTTAAAAAACCCACTCATTTTGGGGTATCCAGCGGATAACTCGCAAACCACAAAACAACAGCTTGAACAGATATTTATTGAGGGCTTATCTAAAAAATATGACTGGGCCTAAATGCGCTGTTATTAGATCGTAAAACTGGTGCGGTCACGGCCCTCGATCCATTTAGGGGCTTTGCCGCGTCCAGTCCAAGTATCTCCAGTGCTGGGGTTGCGGTACTTTGGAGCCACCTTACCACTGGCTCCACGGGAAGCAGATTTACGGTTAAATAAATCGCCTACCTCTAATTTATAACGTTCAATAATGGCTTTAGCTTGCGCTATGCCTTCAGCCTTTTCGCGTTGTATTGCATCTTTAATTTGTTGATCTAATTGATCGCGTTGAGCTAATAAATCGGTGTAACTTACCATTATTGCTATTACTCCAAATTTTAAATACGGACGAATAAAATAACTATAACCTTAAAGGCGATAAATGCAATTATTAAGATTAATTTTCAATTGTAAATCAATCAAAAAATATATATAGGATTTTAGGAATTACCCTATTATTCAATGGATTATATTAATCCATTGAATAATCGACTATAAAAATAATAAATTAAATTAAAACAACAACTTAGGATATTATATTAAAGTTAATAGTTATTAATTAAACTTGCGAAGATCAAGTATAAGTTAGTAAAGATGCCGGCTTAGCGACGTAGCATAAAGCTACCCAATGACTTTGCAGTTACCTCACCCGCTTCATTGAGTGCCTCAGCCTCACAATAATTTACTGTTTTACCACTTTTTAGTAATTTACCCTCAACAATCAAAATTCCAGTTGAGGGTCGCATGAAGCTCACTGTCATATCAATAGTGATCATCCCCAGGGCTTGTTCATGCATGCTGCGAGCGGCGGCAGCCATCGCAAAATCGAGTAAGGTCATGATCAAGCCACCATGGGCAACCTGAAAGCTATTGTGTAGTTCGGGACGCAAATCAACCCGAATGCGCGACTTACCGCTCTCTGCATACTCGGGAATGACACCAATAAAATCGAGAAAGGGAATCGTCAGTCCGAAGAAATCCTGCGGTGTCGAGACGTTTTTAGTGGGTAAAGTTTGCATACAGAGAATCTTGAATAAGAGGCTGAAACATGAGAATGGTCGGGGCGAGAGGATTTGAACCTCCGACCACTTGCACCCCATGCAAGTACGCTACCAGGCTGCGCTACGCCCCGACGAAACTAAAATTGTATCAGTTGCCAAGCAACTATAGCGACAAGATGTGTACTACAGCCTCTAACTCTGAGCGCAGTTTTAAACTACCACGCGCCTCTTCCAAACGATTGCGAGCACCGCCAATCGTAAAGCCCTCTTCATAGAGCAAAGAACGAATTTTACGGATTAAGATTACCTCGTGATGCTGGTAGTAACGCCGGTTACCTCGCCGCTTTTGCGGACGGAGTTGCACAAACTCCTGCTCCCAATAGCGTAATACATGAGACTTAACACCGCATAAACTGGCTACCTCACCAATCGTGAAGTAGCGTTTAGTTGGTATGGGTGGCAATAAATCGGTCAAGATAAATTCAGGATGATGAACAAAGCCTGTTTAAACTTAAACCTGAGCTAAATCGGTTTGAATTTCTACTGCATCTTTGAGTTTTTGACTTGCATGGAAAGTTACCACTCGTCGCGCATCAATCGGAATCATCTGCCCAGTTTTAGGATTGCGACCAGGGCGCGCAGATTTATTACGTAATTGGAAATTACCAAAACCAGAAATTTTTACTTCAGTACCGGTTTCAAGTGATTCGGCAATCCGATCAAAAAATGCATCGATCATATCTTTAGCTTCACGCTTATTAAGGCCTACTTGATCAAACAAGGCTTCAGAAAGTTCGTTTTTAGTTACAGTAAGGTGGGCATGAGATGTCTGATTCATTAAAATTACCTTTTTAACCTTAAATTATTATTCAATTTTCAATTAATTATTACTAATATATACCTACCGCAAGCGCGCGCCACATTTTTTCTCTAGCTGGGCTAGTAACGCAGCCATAGCAGTGTCAACCTGTTCATCTTGCAAGGTTTCAAGTGCATTTAGAAGCGTGACACGAAACGCTAAACTTTTTTCATCTGCAGCTAAGCCTCCGTTTGAAATACTACTGCTAGCATCCGCCTGGGGCCTAAACTCATCAAAGAGGGTAATTTTTTGCACAAACGCCTGTTGTACTGCGAGCATTGCATCCAAGGCTGATTGCGCCGGCAAATCTTGCTTAACCACGACTGCTAAGTCACGCTGCACGGCAGGTAATTTACTAATTTCACCAGGATTTGGTAAATCGATCCAGCTGATTGCCTGCCAATCGAACTCAAAAACAATCGGCGCCAACGGTAAAGCCAATTTTTGCTGAATAGCGGGATGGATCTCGCCGAGCCAGCCGATGGTTAATAGGCCATTAGGCATTAGCAATTGAATTGCCGCGCAACGACCAGGGTGTAATGCGGCATGCGTCATCGTGCTAGTTTGAATTTGCAAAGGCATCAGGACAGTTTCTAAATCGCCTTTGACGTCAAAAAAATCGACTACTTTGTTATTCACACCCCACTGCTCTGGCCAAGTAAAACCATAGGCAAGACCAGCAACGCGCAGGGGTTGCCAAATTCCTGCTACTGCCCCAGCAACAGTATCTTCAGTATCGCGCTCAGGCTGCTCATCAGCGCCATTAACATAAGCAAAAGTTCGCCCTACTTCAAATAAGCGCATACGACTAGCACCCCGATTAAGGTTGGCGCGCAAGTTGGTAAGTAAGCCGCCCAATAAGGTACTGCGCATGACTGCATATTGGGCTGCAATTGGGTTAAGCACCTGAATAGGCCGACTCGAGTTAGTGGATGCACTAGCGAGTTGCTGCTCAAACTCGGCCTCAGTAAAGCCAAAATTAATGACTTCTTGATAACCCTGTTGCGCTAAACGATGTCGTAATGTGTGAATGCTCTGCAACTGTTCAGGTGTCGCTCGCATCGCCAACAATCCACGCGGGGGTAAATCAGGAATATGCTCAAACCCATATAGACGGGCTACCTCTTCAATCAGGTCTTCCTCAATCTCTAAATCAAAACGATAGCTGGGTGGCGTCACTTGAAAAATCGTCTCGTCACCATTAGCTGTAGTACTAAACTCGAAACCCAAGCGGTTGAAGACGTCGCATACAACTTCAATAGTTAATGGAATACCAATAATTTGCATCGCGCGCTTTAAACGCATGCTTACTGGCTTACGTTCCGGCAAAGCAAGGATTTGATCGTCAATCGGCCCAGCTTGACCACCACAAACTTCAATGATTAGGGCGGATAAGTACGCTAAACACTCTACCGTAGCCTGAGGATCAACGCCACGCTCAAAACGGTGTCCAGCATCGGTTGTAAAGTTAAAGCGCCGCGCCCTACCCTGAATCGCTGCTGGCCACCAAAAGGCAGCTTCTACGTAAATATTGGTGGTCTTATCACTAACTGCACAGTTATTGCCTCCCATAATTCCAGCTAAACTCACTAAGCCATTTTTATCCGCCACTACACCTACGCCATTAGTAATTTGTGAAGTCAGTTCGGCATCAACAGGCACAGGTATAAGAGTTTGACCATTTAATAATTCAATACTTTCGCCAGGCTTAGCCCAGCGCACATTTAAGTCACCCGCTAATCGATCTAAATCGAAAACATGGCTTGGCTGACCCATTTCCAACATCACATAGTTAGATATATCGACCAAAGCCGAAATACTACGCTGGCCTGCACTCTTTAGGCGCTGCACAAGCCATGTCGGTGTTGGTGCCGCTGCGTTAACACCACGAATAATTCTGCCTGCAAAACGACCGCATAAATCACGGTCGATGATATTGACCTTTAATTGATCCGCAATAGAGACTGCAGGCGCTTTTACTGGCGGGCGCTGTAAAGGTACATTTGTAATGGCTGCAACTTCACGTGCCATACCAATCAATGACAAGCAATCCGCCTTATTGGGCGTTAACTTGACGACAAATAGTTGTTCATCTAAATGCAAATAGCGCCGAATATCTTCGCCAATCGGTGCGTCTGCAGGAAGCTCATAGATACCAGCGTGATCGTCACCTAAGCCTAATTCTCGGCCCGAGCACAACATACCTTGACTTTCAACACCACGTAATTTGCCCACTTTAATCAACAAAGGTTTACCGCCGACTTCAACTGCTGGCAAGCTAGCGCCAACTAGGGCGCAAGGGATCTTGATACCAGCACGTGCATTGGGTGCCCCGCAAACAATCGTTAGCTCCTCCCCAGTTCCGGCATTGACTTTACAAACCCGCAAACGATCGGCATCCGGATGTTGCTCAGTTGACAGAATTTCGGCGACAACAACCTTGGTAAATGGTGGCGCAACCGCATGCTGCTCCTCCACTTCAAGGCCTGCCATCGTCATTGCATGCGCTAATCCATCGCTATCCAAAGCAGGATTAACATATTGACGGAGCCACGATTCAGAAAATTGCATATGCGCTTACACTGGAAATTGCGCTAGAAAGCGCAAATCGTTTTCAAAAAATAACCGCAAATCATCAATTCCATAACGCAACATGGTTAAACGCTCTAACCCAGAACCAAAAGCGAAGCCGGTATAGCGCTCAGCATCGATGCCCATGTTACGTAATACCTTAGGGTGTACCTGACCCGCTCCTGAAATCTCTAGCCAACGGCCGGCTAACTTACCGCTGCCAAAAGCCATATCGATTTCTGCTGAGGGTTCAGTAAACGGAAAATACGAGGGCCGGAAGCGAACCTGCAAAGCATCGGTTTCAAAAAATGTACGCAAAAAATTGGTATATACCCCTTTAAGATCGGCAAAAGAGACTTGTTCGCCAATCCACAAACCTTCAACCTGATGAAACATGGGCGAATGCGTTGCATCGCTATCAACCCGATAGGTTCTCCCAGGGGCAATGACTTTAATTGGTGGCATCACCGCAGCATTAGCATATTTTTTAACGTGCTCGCTTGCATATCGCACCTGCATCGGGCTGGTATGAGTACGCAACAATAAGGGCTTACCTTGGCTATCGTTGCTATCAACGTAAAACGTATCTTGCATCGAGCGCGCTGGATGATTTTCAGGGCTATTGAGTGCGGAAAAATTAAACCAGTCGGTTTCAATTTCTGGGCCTTGTGCTACATCGAAGCCAATTGAATGAAAAATTAACTCGACTCGCTCCCAGGTACGCATGACAGGATGCAAACTGCCAACCTGCTGCCCACGCCCAGGTAGTGAGACATCAATTGCTTCAGCTGCTAATCGTAAATGCAGAACAGCCTCTGATAAAGCTTGGCGTCGAGCTTGTAGTGCACTTTCAACTGCATTTTTAGCCAGATTAATTTCAGCGCCAGCACGCTTGCGCTCATCGGGCGAGATCTTACCAAGCGCTTTGAGGCGCTCAGTAAGTATTCCCGCTTTACCGAGATACCGCGCCTTAGCATCCTCTAAGGCTGCCGGATCGACAGCCTTAGCGAAATCGCGTTTGGCATCCTCGACAAGTTGGTCGAGCGAAACCATCTTAGCCTAGCTTAAAGAATATTGAATTAAGCTGCAGCTACAGTGGATTTAATCCGCGTAACCAAAGCAGCAAATGCTTCTTTATCCATGATGGCCATATCGGAAAGCACTTTACGATCAAGTTCGATCTGGGCTTTTTTCATGCCATTCATAAATACGCTATAGCTCATATCATGCTCGCGAACAGCAGCATTAATACGGGCAATCCATAAAGCACGGAATACCCGTTTTTTGTTACGGCGATCGCGATAAGCATATTGGCCTGCGCGCATAACTGCTTCTTTAGCAACGCGAAAGACGTTATTGCGTCGACCGCGATAGCCTGAAGCAGCATCGGTAATTTTTTTATGACGGGCTCTAGCGGTAACCCCACGTTTGACTCTTGACATTAAATTCTCCTATCTAGTCTGGGTTTATGCGTAGGGCAGCATAGCGCGAATTGACTTCACATCTGCTTTAGCTACTTCGGTTGAGCCACGTAATTGACGCTTATTTTTAGTGGTTTTTTTGGTGAGGATGTGGCGTTTAAAAGCCTGACCCCGTTTAATCGATCCGCTCGCGCGAACCGTGAAGCGCTTTTTAGCGCTACTCTTGGTTTTCATCTTGGGCATGACTACTCCCTTTCATTCTCTCGTGATCTAAGGTGGCAACCGACGGCTACACTTCCTGTACCTTGACTCACACAACTAACTACTACTACCTCGGCAGCTGTTGCTGCTCTTCTCATGCACTTATAGGCGCATGCTTATTTCTTTTTCGCTGGAGATAAGACCATCACCATTTGACGGCCTTCCATTTTAGGAAATTGTTCTACTTGACCAAAAGGCTCAAGATCCAATTTCAAACGATCCAGCATTCTTGCTCCGATTTCTTGGTGGGCCATTTCCCGACCACGAAACCGCAACGTAATTTTTGTTTTATCGCCATCCTCGAGGAAGCGAATTAAATTGCGCAACTTCACACCATAATCACCATCATCAGTACCAGGCCGAAACTTCACTTCTTTAACCTGAATTACCTTTTGCTTCAGCTTAGCTTCATGCTGACGCTTAGCTTCTTGATACTTAAATTTACCGAAGTCCATTAAACGAGCTACGGGAGGCAACGCAGTAGGAGCAATTTCGACCAAGTCGGTTTCTTGCTCCTCAGCCATCCTTAAGGCATCTAACAACTTAACTACACCAACGGCTTCCCCGTCAGAACCAATCAAACGCACTTCAGGAGCAGTTATTTCCCCGTTAATGCGCTGCAATTTATCAGTAGCGATCTTCTAATTCCTTATAAAAAACAATAAAAACCGTCAACATCACCCAAAGCCCTAGCTCACTAGCTCGGGACCGACTTTCTGGACAATATCCTGCTGGAGTCGGGCAACGAAGGCATCTAAAGGCATTACGCCTAAATCGACTCCGCCACGGGCACGAACGGCCACTGAATTACTTTCAAGCTCTTTATCGCCAACAACGAGCAAATAAGGCACTTTCTGTAATGCATGCTCGCGTATTTTATAGGTAATTTTCTCATTTCGCAAATCGGCCTCAACCCTAAACCCTTGTTTTTTCAGGATTTGCTGAATTTGTTGCGCATATGCAGCAGAATTTTCAGAAATATTAAGGACCACTGCTTGGATGGGAGCTAGCCAACTGGGCATAGCACCAGCATGGTTTTCGATCAAAATACCGATAAAACGCTCTAAGGAGCCCACGATCGCGCGGTGCAGCATGACCGGTACCTGCCGACTATTATCTTCAGCCACATATTCAGCGCCAAGGCGAGCCGGCATTGAAAAGTCAACTTGCATGGTGCCACACTGCCAGGACCGGCCAATGGAGTCTTTGAGGTGGTATTCAATTTTGGGGCCGTAAAATGCGCCTTCGCCGGGTAACTCCTCCCAAGTTTGACCTGTGGCCCCAAGCGATTCGCTTAAAGCACCCCGTAAGGCGTTTTCCGCTTTATCCCAAATTGCATCAGTTCCCACCCGCTTCTCAGGGCGTAAAGCCAATTTCACGACCACCTCAGTAAATCCAAAATCAGCATAAACCGCACGCACCGCTTTATCAAAAGTGGCCACTTCACTTTGCACTTGGTCTTCGGTGCAAAAAATATGGCCATCATCTTGCGTAAAGCCGCGTACCCGCATCAAGCCATGCAGAGCGCCGGATGGCTCATTGCGATGACATTGACCAAATTCACCTAAACGTAACGGTAACTCGCGATAACTATGCAAGCCGGAATTAAAAATTTGCACATGGCCTGGGCAATTCATTGGCTTTAAAGCGTAGACCCGATTTTCAGAATCGGTCGTAAACATATTATCTTTATAGTTTTCCCAATGCCCCGATTTTTCCCATAACGAACGATCTAAAATTTGTGGCGCTTTGACTTCTTGGTAGTTTTCTTGTTGATAGACTCGACGCATGTATTGCTCAACCTCTTGCCAAATCGCCCAACCCTTCGGATGCCAAAATACGAGGCCTGGCGCCTCATCTTGGAAATGAAATAAATCGAGTTGCTTGGCGAGACGGCGATGATCGCGCTTTTCAGCCTCTTCCAGCATATGCAAATAGGCCTCTTGATCCTCGTTCCTTAACCAAGCAGTGCCATAAATTCGCTGCAACATTTCATTTTTACTATCGCCCCGCCAATACGCTCCTGCGACCTTCATTAATTTAAAAACTTTTAATTTACCGGTTGAAGGTACATGCGGGCCGCGACATAAATCGGTAAAACTGCCTTCGCTATAAAGTGAGACGTCTTGATCGGCAGGAATACTGCCAATAATTTCCGCTTTATAAAGTTCGCCTTGCGCCTTAAATAATGCAATGGCTTGATCGCGCGGTAGCACTTGCCGCAAAACCGGCTCATTTTTCTTCGCCAATTCCAGCATGCGGTTTTCTAAGGCCGTTAAGTCCTCTGGCGTAAATGGGCGATGAAATGAAAAATCATAATAAAACCCATTTTCAATTACTGGCCCAATGGTTACCTGCGCCGTGGGAAAAAGTGTTTTAACTGCGTAAGCCAATAAATGCGCCGTCGAGTGCCGCACAATATCTAGCGCCTCGGGACTTTTATCAGTCACAATCGCCAATTGCACGTCGTGATCTAGCGTAAAACTCAAATCGACTAAACGACCATCCACTATGCCAGCTAAGGCGGCTTTAGCCAGGCCACTGCCAATACTTTGTGCAACTTCAGCAACGGTTACCGGCGCAGCAAACTCGCGCTTCGAACCATCAGGTAAGCTTACTGCCAGCATTCATACTCCCATTCGCCATTCCGGGTCAATTCGGGTCAATTCGTTGGTAGGCTCGATTGGACTCGAACCAACGACCCCCACCATGTCAAGGTGGTGCTCTAACCAGCTGAGCTACGAGCCTATATCAGTCTGGAGTTTATCACCGCCGCTGCACCTCTAGTACTCCGGTAACATCTTCGAGGCTGTTTTGCACTAAACGCAGTGCTACGGTGTTGCTAATTTCAAGCGTAAAGACGATTTGAACCTGCCCGCGTTTAGCTGACTTACGTAAATCAATGACATGCACACCTTGGCGGGTAATAATTTCAAATAACTCGCGTAATAGCTCGGGTCGATCTAAAGCAAGTACCGTCAGGTCGGTTGGATAAAGACGCTCTTGCTTGCCTGATTTAGTCGGCTTATTAGGTTTGCCTGCTTTACCCGAAAGATCTAGCGGATGGTGTGCAGATCCTGTCGCTGCATTCCAGGCAGTTTGTATCACCCGTTCGGGCGCGCGCTCTAAAAGCTTCAAAAAGGTTTTGCATGAGCGACGATGAATCGACACCCCACGACCTAAGGTTACAAACCCAACGATTGCATCGGGCGGCACTGGTCGACAGCAGCGCGCAAGCTGGGTTAATAAAGAATCAATGCCAACTACCAGGACGTCACTATGGCTCGCCCCCTGACGAGCGCCAGGATGTAAAACAATCGACTCTGGTGGTTTGACAGTTTTTGTTTCTGTAGGCGGTTTATTTGGTGCGGCTAAAGATTCGTCATCCAGCGCATTAAACCAAGCCCGCACTTTCGAGCGTGCGCGGTGCGACTGCAAATAAGTGCGATCGGGGCTAATCCAATCGCGCGATGGTCCACCCTGTTTTACCGCAATGATGTCTACTGTTTGCCCATTAGCCAATTCCGTATCTAATGGCACCATGGCGCCATCCACATGCGCTCCGCGGCAACGATGACCTAGGTCAGTATGTACAGCATAAGCAAAATCAATTGGTGTTGAGCCCTTTTCAAGGGCAATGACTTTGCCAAGCGGTGTTAAAACGTAAATGTGTCCGTCTATTTCATGATGCTTTAAATGTTCCCAAGCATCATCCTTCCAAGCAATTAACTGCCGAGCCCAGGCAATTTGCTGTTCATAAGCACTGGCTGCGCTCAGTGTGCCCTGCTGTAAACCTTCTTTGTAACGCCAATGCGCAGCTAAGCCAAACTCTGCTTGCTGGTGCATATCTTGTGTACGAATTTGAATTTCAAATGGGATGCCTGCCTCATTCATAACTACTGTATGCAAAGATTGGTAACCATTTAATTTTGGGCGGGCAATATAGTCATCAAACTCGCGTGGAATGGGTTGCCAAAGCTGGTGGACTAAACCTAAGACCCCATAGCATTCCTGAATATCGTTGACCACAACCCGAAATGCCCGTACGTCATACAAATTAGCAAACTCCAAAGACTTCCCTTGCATTTTTTTCCAAATGCTATAAATATGTTTTGGGCGTCCCTGAACCTCACAAATAATTTTTTCATTCGCCAGCTCTGTCTGTAATTGGGTAATTACCTGTTTAATCAAATTTTCGCGTGCCGTTCTCTTAGCATCCAGCATCTTGGCAATGTTGCGATAGTCCATTGGCGAAACTAAGCGAAACGCAAGATCTTCCATTTCCCATTTCATTTGCCAAATACCTAAACGATTGGCCAAACTTGCATCAATTTCTAGAATCGTTTTAGCCCAGGGGCTAGGCATCGAAATTGTCTCGCGGGTAATCCACCGTAAACTTTGTAGGCGTGATGCTAAGTAAATCAGCACCACTCGTAAGTCATTACCAAAAGCCAAAAGCATTTTGCGCAACAGCTCTTCTTGTCCGGCAACGCTCGCTACCCCATTTTTCCCCAGCAGTTTTGCTTGCGCTTGGCGTAACCCCCGAAAGCCGAGCAATAGATGGGCTGCATCGGCGCCAATTAACTTAACTAAGGCTTCTTTGTTTTGCGTATAGTGCATGTGGCTAGCGGCAGTAAGACTACTAGCATCCAGGCCAAGAGCTTGCAGAATGGTATGTACGCCATTTGCATGCGCCTCGGCATCTTCTCCATACCATGGGTCAAGCAGGAGATCATGAGTCAGTTTTGCGGTAGGCATCACTAAATGATCAAGGGGTTTGATAGATACGGATACAACTAATTAAAAAATGCTTTGGCCAGACTAATTTGTGCGGGCTTAATAAATGCAGGGGCATGCCCAACTAAAGGAATTTCAATACTACGCGCGTGTGCATTACGGCGGCACATTTCTGTGACGGTTGCTTGCGAGAGTAAGTCTGATTCTGCGCCGCGCACAATCAGAATTGGTACCTGAATCTGCTCAAAGCTATGCCATAACGCCATCTCACCAGCAGCGGCAGTAATTGCATTGACGGCCGCAAAAGGTACCGCAATGGCGGGGTCGTAATGGACATTCCACCCCCCTTCATGCTCAACTAAATGTGGGCCGTTATATTCATCCCATTCTGCATCAGAATGCTCCCCAAATGGCGTGCAAAGCAAATTCAGCTGCGCTAAAGCATCAGCCCGGTTGGTAAAACGTAATGGCTTACCAACATAAGAACCCAAGCGTTTTAATGCCGCTGGCTCAATTCGGGGTCCAACATCATTGAGTAATAATTTGTGAATGGGTGAATCGGCCATACCCGCATACACCATGCCAATCATGCCGCCCATCGAGGTACCAAACCAATCTACCTTGGCAACTCCCAAATGGGCTACTAACGTGACCATATCGCTTACATATTGCGGTATTCCATAGAGCATTGGATTACTTAACCAATCCGACTCACCCCGCCCTACTACATCGGGGCAAACTACATAATATTCAGAACTCATTGCCAACGCTAATTGCTTAAAGTCGCTACCCCGCCGAGTTAGGCCATGTACACAAATTAATACCTTGGGGTTGAGGGGGTTGCCCCACGCGTGATATGCCATGCGGTGCAAACCACCTGAGTGCGCACATTCGACATAAAAGGTGTCGCCGCCTTGTATTGCAAGCGCCGCCTTTGTTTTTGTAGATTGCGTGCTTTGCAGATCAAGGTTAGTGCTCTTCTCTGCCTCAGTCTCATGCATTTCTTCGGGCTGTAAAGTCACATGATCAATGCCATGTTTATTTAACAACATCGTATTAATGCGCGCCATTACTGCAGGCCAGTCAGCAATGCGCTCGACTTCAATATGGCCAATGAGTGCAGGAAAACTAGGGGCCATTTCCCAGACATGTAAATCATGTACTGATAGCACACCCGGTATTGCCCGTAAATCTCGCCCTACCTCTAAATAATCAATATGTAGCGGCACGCCTTCCATCAAAAAATGATAAGACTCGCGCAAAATTCCGTAAGTTGATTTTAGAATTAATAAGGAAACCAGAATTGACAGCCAGGAGTCCGCCTGCATCCACCCAGTAAATTGAATAATTACACCGGATAACAAGGCCGCTACAGAACCGAGTAAATCGCCCATCACATGCACTAAAGCAGCACGCGTATTGACGCTTTTGCGATCCCGCGATAAAACCCAAGCAACAACGATATTCATCAATAAACCAATTGCAGCAACTACGGAAACCACAATGCCGTCAACTTGATGCGGGGTAAATAAGCGTGAGATCGCTTCAAATACAATCCACACCACCAAAGCCAGCATCGCAATACCATTGATAAAGGCAGCCAAGGCTTCAGCCCGACCGTAGCCAAACGAATGACGCGGTGATGGCGGGCGGCGAGAAATAATTTGCGCTAGCAAAGCCAGTCCTAGGGCGGCTGCATCGGTCACCATATGACCCGCATCTGAGAGTAGCGCTAAAGACCCCGCCCAATAAGCAGCAATGGCCTCAACCAAGGAAAAGCCCAAGGTCAATACCAAGGCAATAGCTAATAAATGCTGATTATTAATTTCCTTAGAGTGGGTATGCTTAGCATCCCCTTTTTTATGCGCATGTAAGGCGCTGGAGGCGACTAACTCTTCCTCTGTATGGGCATGCGCATGAGCAACAGGACGTTCTTGATGCTCATGCGTATTCATCGAACCCCTTCATTTGATCCATTCAAGTCATGTCTTTATTGCACTTACGTCAACCTTGGCGCCTGTTTTTGCCAATACCTCTTCTTTAGTAACGCCGGGCGCTAGTTCAATCAACTTAAGTCCATTGGGTGTAATGTCGAGCACGCATAAATCCGTAATAATGCGATCAATCACGCCGACCCCCGTCAAAGGTAATGTGCATTTAGGCAATATTTTCAACTCTTCGGTGCCATCTTTTTTCTTTGCTACATGCTCCATTAGCACCACGACATCTTTTACCCCTGCCACCAAATCCATCGCTCCACCCATACCCTTGACCATTTTTCCTGGAATCATCCAGTTCGCCAGATCACCAAATTCACTGACTTGCATCGCTCCTAAAATAGCAATATTGATTTTGCCGCCACGAATCATGCCAAATGAATCGGCGGACGAAAAAATTGCTGTGCCTGGAATAGTAGTCACAGTTTGCTTGCCCGCATTAATTAAATCAGCATCAACATTGGCTTCAGTGGGAAAAGGCCCAATTCCCAGCATGCCATTTTCCGATTGCAACCAAACCTCCATGCCATCTGGCACATGGTTGGCCACTAAGGTTGGCAAGCCAATTCCTAAATTGACGTAGTAACCATCGCGTAATTCTTTAGCAGCGCGCGCTGCCATCTCATCTCTACTCCAAGGCATTTCAATCTTCCTTATTAATTAGTTTTTTGCATCATGTATTCGGCTGGCACTTTGAGTAAATACTTAAGCCGCTGCTTGCGAAAGGGTGCGCTGTTCAATGCGCTTTTCGGGATTCGGATTCAAGACTAGACGGTGCACATAAATTCCGGGGGTGTGAATTTCATCAGGATCAAGCGTGCCATTTTCGACAATTTCTTCCACCTCAGCAATCGTAATTAATCCAGCCATAGCAACCACCGGATTAAAATTACGTGCTGTGTAGCGATAAACTAAATTTCCAGCCCGGTCAGCCTTCCACGCTTTAACCAGTGAAATATCGGCAACTAAGGAACGCTCCATAACATATTCGCGGCCATCAAATTTACGAATTTCTTTACCCTCGGCTACCACTGTGCCAACTCCGGTTTTAGTAAAAAATGCAGGGATACCACAACCGCCAGCGCGTAATTTTTCAGCTAAAGTGCCTTGCGGAGTAAATTCCAACTCCAATTCACCCGCCAAATATTGGCGCTCAAATTCTTTATTTTCACCAACATAAGAGGCAATCATTTTTTTTACTTGGCGCGAAACCAATAAGATGCCCAAACCAAAATCATCGACGCCAGCATTATTCGAAATCGCAGTTAAATTTTGAAAACCTAGACGTTTGACCGCTAATATTAAGGCTTCAGGAATACCACATAATCCAAAGCCCCCAACTGCAATAGTTTGGCCGTCCCGCATCACATCGCTTAGCGCCTCTTGCGCCGAAGAAAAAACCTTATTCATCGCTTCTCATTCCTTATTATGGAAAATAAATGCTAATCATAACTGGTTTGCCACGAACCCAAGCGCAGTAAAGCCCCAAAAAGAACTAAACTGTAGCTTGATGAAACCGCCCTACTGCCTATCTGCCGTATGACTTCTGAGGAATTACTTGACCAGTATGGGCCACGTGAGTCGATGGCCTATGACCTGGTCATCGTCGGCGGTGGTCCAGCGGGGCTAGCAGCCGCTATTCGGGCCAAGCAACTAGCCGCAAGTAAACAACAAGAAATTAGTGTTTGCTTGCTTGAAAAAGGTTCAGAAATTGGCGCCCATATTCTCTCTGGCGCAGTAATCGATCCAATCGCTTTAAATGAACTCATCCCAAATTGGCAGACTTTAGGTGCTCCTATAGAAACAGCCGTGACAGCTGATCGCTTTCTATTTTTGACTGCCCAGCAATCCTATGCAGTACCCAATTGGCTACTACCCAATTGTTTTAAAAATCATGGTAATTACATTGTGAGTTTGGCCAACCTCACCCGTTGGCTGGGCCAACAAGCTGAAGCTTTAGGAGTGGATATTTTTCCCGGCTTTCCTGCTGCAGAAATTATGTATACAAATACTGGCGCAGTTTCTGGTGTCATTACTGGTGCTGTTGGTATTAATAAAGCTGGCTTGCCCAGCGAGCAATTTCAACTAGGTATGGAATTGCATGGTAAATACACTTTGTTCGCTGAAGGAGCACGCGGTCACTTGGGTAAACAATTAATTAGTCGTTTTGCCCTCGATGCCCAAAGCGATCCCCAAAGTTATGGCCTAGGCATTAAAGAGTTATGGGAAGTGAAACCCGAACAGCATCACCCTGGACTAGTCGTTCATACCGCTGGTTGGCCCCTGCAGAACGACACCTATGGCGGTACATTTCAATATCACTACGGCGACAATTTAGTTGCCGTGGGTATCGTCGTTGGTCTGTCCTACCGCAATCCCTACCTTAGCCCCTTTGAAGAGTTTCAGCGCTATAAAACTCACCCGCATATACGACCTACATTTATTGGCGGCAAGCGCATTGCCTATGGTGCTCGCGCAATTACAGCTGGCGGTCTCAATAGCCTCCCGCAGACTATTTTCCCTGGCGGTGCCCTCATTGGTTGCGATGCTGGTTACCTAAATGCCGCACGCATCAAAGGTAGTCATGCAGCAATCAAAACGGGTATGTTAGCGGCTGAAGCTGCAGTTGCTGCCTTAGCCGAAAATCGGACTGGCGATTTACTCACTGCTTACCCTACTGCATTTAAGGCCAGTTGGCTGTACCGTGAATTAAAACAAACACGTAACTTCAAGCCTTGGATGTCAAAAGGACTTTATTTGGGCACCGTGATGGTTGGCTTAGAGCAAAAAATCATGGGCGGTCATGTGCCCTGGACAATTCATAATCACTATGCCGATCATGAATGCCTCGATCCTGCCGCGCAACATCAACCCATTGAATATCCTAAGCCCGATGGCAGCCTAACTTTTGATCGGCTTTCGTCCGTTTTTATTTCCAATGCGAATCATGAAGAAAATCAACCTAGCCATTTAACCTTGCTCGATAAAACGATTCCAGTGGCGCTTAACTACAAAATCTATGGCGGTCCCGAGCAGCGCTATTGCCCAGCTGGCGTGTATGAGTACCTCGAAACCAATGGTTCAGTGCAGCTACAGATTAATGCGCAAAATTGTGTGCATTGCAAGACTTGTGATATTAAAGATCCGAGCCAAAATATTATTTGGCTTACGCCTGAAGGCAGTGGTGGTCCAAATTATGGTGCAATGTAAAGCCTTAAGCTAAACGCCGCTCTTGTTTCGCCGCTACAGTGTTTGGATCATCGGGTACAAAATAAATCGCCATCAAGGCGAGCAAGCAAGCTAACGACGCCATCGCAAATACCTGGTTTGGCCCCAATACCTCCCAGACCCAACCCGCACATAAACCCCCTAAAGAGCCTCCAAATCCGTATGCAATCATAATAATTAATGCTTGGCCGCGCGCTTGTAATGGTCCACTAAACCAGCGTTGCGATAACTTTGTGGTGGCGCTGTGATGCGCCCCGAAAGTAGCACCATGAAGTAGCTGTGCAAAAATAAGTACTGGCGTAAGCGCCACATAAGCAATCAATAAAAATCTCACCACACCAAGCGCAAAACTCCACTGCAAAATTTGTTTCGGTTTAAAGCGACTCAAGAACTGGCTTTGATAATAAAAAAATATCACTTCGGCAGCCACGCCTAGCGTCCAAAATAAACCGATCTGAAATTTGTTATATCCCAAGTCAAATAGATACAAAGAGTAAAAAACATATAAAGCTGCATGACCAAAAATCATCCAAAATGCCGAGGCTAAAAACCATTGCACTGGCCTTTGCTTTAAGACCTCCAAAAGCTCACCTTTTTGCATTTGGTGACGCTCTAATTTAGGTTCATATAAAAACCAGGTATTTAACGCTAAAGCAAATAATATGGTGGCACCAACCCAGGGGAATAATTCAATGCCCCGCTGTTGAAATAATTCGCCAGCAAATAAGCCCATCGCGATAAAGCCAATTGAGCCCCATAAGCGCAATCGACCATACCGTTGATCAAATGAATTATCACGATGCAAGGCTTGTATAGTTGCCGACTCTCCTAAGGGCATCAGCGCACTCAGAATCGTATGCACCACAAACATCCATACTAAAAATGTAATGTAATTAGGCAGTAAAAAAATAAACAAAAAGACCAATGCAGCTAACGCGGCGCAAAAGCGCATGATGCCAATGCGTTCACCAAAAAAATCGGCCAACCAACCCCACGAAAATGGTCCTAAGATGCGCGTGATTTGCATCATCGACATGAGGCTAGCAATTTCTAGGGCATTAAATCCCCGGTTGGCAAAAAATAAGCTCGCGTAGGGCGTAACTAAACCAATGTAAGCAAAATATAAAAAGAATAGGGCCCCAAAGGCCCCACGTACAAATGGTGTCATCGACAGTACAAACTAGTTGGTATTGCTTGAGCCTGGACGTGCAGCAGCGATTGGCGCTACGTCTTGCAGCACATCGCCACATTGGGCTCGATGGCGTAAGGCATGATCCATTAAAACTAAGGCCATCATGGCTTCAGCAATGGGGGTTGCGCGAATGCCAACACATGGATCATGACGCCCTTTAGTTTGCAAGGTCATCGGTTTACTATCAATATCAATTGAATGTTTGGGGCTCAAAATACTTGAGGTCGGTTTAATAGCAATCGAGACACGAAGCTCTTGACCAGAAGCAATACCGCCTAAAACACCCCCAGCATGATTGCTTGCAAAACCATCGGGGTACATTTCATCGCCGTGTTCACTGCCGTGTTGAGCAACTACCCCAAAGCCATCGCCTATTTCAACACCCTTAACTGCATTAATCCCCATCATGGCATGGGCTAGATCTGCATCTAATTTATCAAATACGGGCTCGCCCAAACCAATGGGAATATTTTTTGCCCGCACTTCAATGCGCGCGCCACAGGAGTCCCCTGCTTTACGTAAGCTGTCCATACGCGCTTCTAGCTGCTCAACGATAGCTGCATTCGGTGCGAAAAAAGGATTTAACGCAATTTGCGTACCATCAACATAAGGAATAACAATATCTCCAAGCTGACTCATGTAACCGGTAATTTCAGTGCCATATTGCTGCCGCAACCACTTTTTGGCTATTCCAGCAGCAGCAACAATGGGCGCAGTTAAACGCGCTGATGAGCGACCGCCGCCGCGCGGATCCCGCAAGCCATATTTATGGTGGTAAACATAATCGGCATGTCCCGGTCGAAAGCTATGCAAAATTTCACTGTAATCTTGGCTACGATGGTCGGCATTCCGAATGAGTAAACAAATCGGGGTGCCTGTCGTTTTGCCCTCAAAAACACCGGCAATAATTTCAACCTGGTCTTCTTCTTTGCGCTGCGTAACATGCCTGGAAGTGCCAGGTTTTCGTCGATCTAAATCAATTTGTAAGTCGGCCGCAGACAAAGGCATGCCTGGCGGACAACCATCAACCACTGCGCCAATTGCAGGGCCGTGAGATTCGCCAAAGGTGGTAACGCAAAAGAGAAGGCCTAAGGTATTTCCTGACATACTTCTATTATGGCATTCTAAGCCGGTGTACTTGGCGCTATCCCAGAATCCTCTTGCGGCCAGTCGCGAATATAAGCCTTGAGCATCGTATTTTCAAAATCTTGTGCATCCACAATGGCTTTAGCTACATCATAGAAGGAAATGACCCCCATGAGAACTGCCCCATCAATGACGGGCAAGTAGCGTGCATGGTGATCCAGCATCATCCGCCGCACTTCATCAAGCTCGGTATCCATCGTGCAAGTTAAAGGCTCAGCGTTCATTACTGAACGTACGTGCAAGTCGGCAGTAGCGCCATGATTTTTTGCTAGCGCTTGAATGACTTCCCGGAAAGTTAAGATGCCAGCGAGATTTTCGTACTCCATGACTACCACTGAGCCAATATCGTGCTCATCCATTACTAAAATGGCAGTTTGTAAAAGTAAATCGGGCGAAACAGTGTAGAGTGCGCTGCCCTTGACCCGCAAAATATCGCGTACTTTCATGATGCCTCCTCTAGATAACATCAATATAGCGCGAAGGCTAGCTTCCCGCAATACTAATGCACTGTCGGCTGCCTAGGCTTGCTTGGGGCGCTAGATTTACTTCGCCCTGCCGCCGTCAAGTCCAGCCCGAATCACGGGTAAATTTGCCACTAAAACAGCCCCGGCTAAAGTAACCCACCAAGTGATGTAAATCCAGATTAAGGCGAGTGGCAAAATTGCAAAAGCACCGTAAACAGTTTTATAAAATGGCGTTTTGGTAATAAAGAAGCCAAAGCCAAATTTAGTCAGCTCGAAAACCATGGCTGCACAGAATCCGCCAACCAAAGCATCCCGCCAACTTACCGGGGCGTAGGGCAAAACTCGGTAAACCACGGTATAAACGGCCAGGGCCAAGCCAATCGGCAACACTGTAGCCAACAATTGCAAACCTATACTCAGGGTTTCAGTCCAGCCCTCCGCAGCGCTTAATAACAGTGTGCTGAAATAAATTCCTACCCCAAGCAAAATCGGCCCTAAAAAGGTTGCTGCAGAATAGATCGCCACCCTCCGGTACATTGGGCGGCGAGCCTTGACCCGCCATATTTGATTAAAAGCCTGTTCGACCACTGCAATTGCCAAAATGGTTGTTAATAACAGCCCCAAAGAGCCAATAAAAGTCAGGCCTTTGGCCTTAGCGGTAAATTGATCTAAATACAGTAGCACCTGTTTATTGATCCCACCAGGCATATAGGTCTGCAAGATAAACTCCTGGGTTGCCTGACGCAAGCGCACCATCATGGGCAAATACCCCAACAAGAGGGATCCCACCGTAATAATGGGCACTAAGGCTAAGGTGGTGGTAAAGGCTAAACTGGCCGCAATTTGAGGCAAATGATGGTCGCGATTCCGCAGCCACAATTCCCTACCTAAAGCGAGCCATAATTGGGGGTTACGAACAATCCACATCGCCGTATCATAAGGCCAAGCCCGCTTACACTAGAAAATGATGATGAATGAAATAACAATCTTGGTACTCTACTATTCGCGCTATGGCGCCACCCGCGATTTAGCGCGCCTCATTGCCGAGGGCATTGAATCCGTGCCGGGGGCTCGCGCTAGACTGCGAACGGTGCCAGCAATTTCAGCGGTTTGTGAAACTACCGAGCCCGCTATCCCTAGTGACGGCGCACCTTATGCTGAATATAGCGACCTCCAAGAATGCAGTGGCTTGGCACTGGGCTCGCCAACCCGTTTTGGTCAAATGGCGGCAGCCTTAAAATATTTTTTAGATGGCACATCTACCCACTGGATTAGTGGCAGTCTGACGAACAAGCCTGCTTGTGTTTTTACTAGCACCGGCAGCTTACATGGTGGCCAAGAGTCAACTCTGCTTACCATGATGATTCCCCTTTTACACCATGGCATGCTTGTCATGGGCCTACCTTATAGCGAAGCCGATTTAATGAGTACTACGAGTGGCGGTAGCCCTTATGGCGCCAGTCATCTAGCCCACGCAGATGGTAAGGCACCGATTAGCGCCGCCGAAAAACGTCTTGCCATTGCTCAAGGCAAGCGCCTGGCAAATACCGCGATGAAATTGGCGCGCGCTTAACTACTGATATCCCATGAATCCTAGCCTACTCGGCAGCATCTTAAAAAAAAATCCGTACCAATTATTTGCTGCTGCGGCGATAAGTGATTTAATTATTTTATGCATTAGTTGGGAGTGGTTTATTTCACCCTTACGTCCTGGCGGCTCATGGCTCATTCTAAAAGCGTTACCCTTATTACTAGTCTTGCCCGGTATTTGGCAAGGTAAAAACTATGTGATGCAGTGCGCTTCAATGTTAATTTTGATTTACTTAGCTGAGGCCTTAGTACGGGTCACAGAAACAGGTACAAATCGATACTTAGCTATTTTAGAATTGATTTTTGCCACCGCTACCTTTGTCTCTCTATTGCTTTATCTAAAACCGCTGAAAGATGCGGCGAAAAAAAACCGGCTCGACGCTACGCATTAACATATAGAAATAGAAAAATTACTCCCGGCAAATCCCATCGAAAACATGAACTCCAGCGCTGCCCTTAATGCATTTAAAGCCCTCTTAACGCCAGCGCAAATACTTAGTGCGCCCGAAGATATGGCGCCCTTTTTATGCGATTGGCGTAAACGTTATTTTGGCAAGGCCTTAGCCGTATTGTTGCCCAGTAATACAGCTGAAGTAGCGCAAATTGTGCGGATCTGCGCGGAGTTTCATATTTCCCTAGTGCCGCAGGGCGGGAATACAGGCTTATGCGGTGGGGCCACTCCCGACCAAAGCGGCTCGCAAGTGGTGCTCAGCCTGAAACGAATGAATCATATTCGCGCACTCGATTTAGATAATCAAACTATTACCGTGGAGGCAGGTTGTATTTTGCAATCAATTCAGGAGGCTGCAGCAGAACAGGGTTTACTTTTTCCACTCAGCCTAGGCGCCGAAGGCAGCTGCTGTATTGGTGGCAATCTGGCTACCAATGCGGGCGGAACGAATGTACTACGCTACGGTAATGCCAGAGACTTATGCCTTGGTCTTGAAGTAGTAACCGCTAATGGAGAGATTTGGCATGGTCTACGCGGATTACGTAAAGACAATACAGGCTATGACTTGCGCGATTTATTTATTGGTTCCGAAGGCACTCTGGGCATTATTTCAGCCGCAGTTTTAAAGTTATACCCAATGCCGGTATGCCAATGGACTTCACTCGTTGCGACTCCCAGCATTCCCGCCACCATTCAATTGCTGAATTTGTTTAAACAAAAAGCCACCTCCCTATTAACTGGCTTTGAAATGATGACGGCTGAGTCACTTGCACTGACTGAAAAACAATTCCCCCAAATGCGCAATCCCTTAGGCGAGAATCCGCCCTTCACCGTCTTAATTGAGCTTTCTGATCATGAAAGTGAAGCGCATGCGCGAAATTTAGTCGAGGCAATTTTGGCCGAAGCGCTGGAGCTTGGTATAGCAACAAATGCGGTTATTGCAAATTCACTTGCACAAGCTAATACGTTTTGGCAAATGCGTGAACATATTACTTTAGCGCAAGCTCAAGAAGGCGCTAACTTAAAGCATGACATTACGATTCCACTTTCTGCATTAGAGAATTTTATTAGCGCCACCGATCAGGTGCTGCGCGAAAAGTACCCAGAGGTACGTATCATTAACTTTGGCCACCTTGGCGATGGCAACCTACATTACAACGTTGCTGCACCTGCAGGGGTAGATAGCACAATTTTTAATGCAGCAAATGAAGCACTCGTGCACGATATTATTTATAGCATGGTAGAAAAATTTGGCGGCTCTATTTCAGCAGAGCACGGCATTGGGCAATTGAAAATGCGTGATTTACGCGCGCATAAAGGCGCTATTGCACATGATCTCATGCAGGTGATTAAAACTGCGCTTGATCCCCACAATATTCTCAATCCCAATAAAGTCTTACCCGCTAAGGCTAATTAGGTAAAACTCGTAAAGTACATTAAAGCACCGCCTACAAAGCCTGAACCCAAAATTAAAATTACTGGATTAGCGCGAGAAAAAAGTAAGGCAGCAAGTACAGCAAGGGCTAGACCAATACTGATTGGCCCATTAATTGCTGCCTTGGCAACGGAATACACCCCAGAGCACATTAAGCCAATCGAAATCGGTTCCAGCGCATTTTGCACAGCGCGACGCCAGGGGCTTTCACCGATACGTACCCAAATTCGTCCCACAGTCAAACATAAAATACTCGAGGGCAAAAAGAACGAGAGCAACACTGTCAACGCTCCCGCTAGGCCAGCCAATTGGAAGCCAAATACAATTACCATCATCATATTTGGTCCAGGCGCAAGCTGACCAATGCTATACACCTCAACAAATTTCATATGGTCGATCTGAAATTGCTCATTTAAAACAATTTGCATTTCGGGCAGCACCGCTGTACCACCACCTACCGCCAATAACGACAGCAAACCAAAGGTCATAAATAACTGAATTAAGAGGCTAATCATTTATCTAGGCCGATAAATAAATAAAGCAACTGGGGCCATGATGAGTAAAACGATGGCTAATGGCAACTTAAAAATACTCATTAAAACAAAAGTGGTGATGATAATTACACAAGAAATAATATGGCGCAAATGTCCTTGCCCAATCTTGTAAGTAATCGCCGCTAATAAACCGGTTGCACCAGCGGCAATGCCAGCCAAGAGTAAATTCGCAATGGGGTGATCTGGCTTAGCCATGTAAGCAATGCCGACAATTAAAACAAAGGCTGCACCTGGCAAGATTAGGCCTAAGCCTGCCGCAATTGCCCCCAATATGCCCCTTAAGCGATCGCCCGTTAATACCGCCATATTGACAGAATTCAAGCCTGGCATGGTCTGGCTAATTGCTAAGGTAGCCATAAAATCATCCAGGTCTAACCACTTCTTTTTTTCAACTAATAAAATTTGTTCATAGGCAATGATGCCGCCGCCAAAACTGACGGCACCAATCACCATAAACTGCCAAAAAAGCTCAAACAGCGTCGGTAGCGGTTGAGCTTCACCTGGCACTGCTAATGGCGGCGGGCTTTGTGGCGCACCCGCGCTT
>Ga0114958_10000219_pt1 | contig 49454 bp, 44 predicted proteins | sample C_130208_EF_Meta_FD_89577 | JGI IMG/M metagenome (GOLD analysis project Ga0114958, IMG submission 89577) | Freshwater microbial communities from Lake Croche, Canada to study carbon cycling - C_130208_EF_MetaG | ecosystem: Environmental > Aquatic > Freshwater > Lake | place: Lake Croche, Canada... | reverse complement strand
TATGGTCCTTCCCAAACAACACAAACTGATTAAAACTCCGCTGATCCTCCGACAAAACCTCCGTTTCAAAGGCATGCACCAATTCATCTATGAAAAATGGCTCATCCCCATGCAACAAATAAATAGGTGCAAGGGCCCTTTTCTTTATATCCTTCCGTACTTCTAAGGTCGTTTTTATCATATTCGAGGTGCACCAAGCACTTACACAAAGCTAAGCAAAAGGGCGGATTGGGAAAAATTATATTTAGTCGATACGGCCATTCTCAAAAAAAGGCCGTAGGTTTGCGCCAAAATAACGTATTATCATGCAAATCGCACCCAATTCAGTCGTTTCCATTAGCTACCAATTAGCCTTTCCAGATGAAAATGGACAACCCGACATTGTCGAAATCGTCGATGAAAACGAACCTATGGTCTTTATCCACGGTTTAAGTGGCCTTCCTGAAGCTTTTGAGGGACATTTATTAAATCTGTCCGTTGGCGATACCTTCGAATTTAGCATCGCAGCCGAAGATGCCTATGGCAACATCGACCCCAATGCCATCATTTCCCTTCCAAAATCCATTTTCCAAGTGGATGGACAAAATCCCGACGACATCCTCAAAGAGGGTAATTACATTCCCATGACCGACGAAGAAGGAAATCGAATGCAAGGTATGGTCGTTTCCATCGGACCCGAAAACGTCATTATGGACTTTAATCACCCTTTGGCCGAAAAAGAACTCATGTTTGAAGGAAAAATATTGACAATCAGAGAGGCGACAGCCGAAGAATTAGACCATGGACACGTCCACGGCGAAGGCGGTCACCACCATTAAGATACCAAAAGGGTAGGGCGAAGGTCCTACCTTTTTTCATACATCGGTGTAAGCGAGCACTTGAACACCAAATTTACGAAGAAAATCCACCCCCTCATCCGATGCCAAACCTTTGTAGGCTGCATAGGAGTGCAAATAGATTACCCGCTTAATTTTCATGCTGTAAATAATCCGTGCACATGAAATACACGGTGATAAGGTCACATAAATCGTAGAACCATCAATCACCGCCCCATTTTTAGAAGCGTACAAGATGGCATTTTGTTCCGCATGCAAAGCCAGCGAACATGAACCCTTTGAATCCTTAGGACAACCCCCTTCCTCCTTAAAATCTTCGTCGCAATTGTGCGTGCCCGAAGGAGGACCATTGTAACCAATCGAAATAATCCGCGTGTCTTTCGTTAAAACAGCCCCCACTTGCGCCCGTGTACAATGCGAACGCATGGCCAAATTTTGTGCCAATTCCATGAAAATCGAATCAAATGAAGGCTTTTTCATCGCAAAAAAAAATCCCTATAAAAGGGATATTTAGTAGCGGGGAGCAGAATCGAACTGCCGACCTTTGGGTTATGAATCCAACGCTCTAACCATCTGAGCTACCCCGCCAAATCAGGATGCAAAGTTAATCGAAAGCCTTGAGTTCACAAATTTTTTCTGAATACTTATTATATTTGAATCCCCATTTGTGAATTAGCTTAGAAAGAATACCTTTGTTTAAAGGAAAAAATTGAGCCTTTTTTAGACCATGGCAGTAACACATTTTGAGTTCGAATACGAGATAAAAGCCTCACCAAAAGTACTTTACCCGTATTTAAGCACGGCTTCGGGGCTCCAACAATGGTTTGCCGATCAAGTAACCGTCAAAAATGCCGAAAATTTTATTTTTTTCTGGGATGATGAGCATCACAATGCCCAATTAGTCCAAAACAAAACGAATAAGTCGGTTAAATTCGAGTTTGATCGACCAAATTCAGCACCGAATACCTCCTATATCGAGTTACTTTTGGACGTAAGTGAACTAAGCAATACCACCTATTTAAAGGTCTTCGATAGTGCATCTACCTTCAAATCCCCGGAAGATGCGACCGAATTATGGGATTATCTGACTGACAAATTAAAAGAAATCGTAGGCAGTTAATGATACGTAAATTAGACAAATTAGTTCTTAAAGCCTTCTGGGGGCCTTTTGTATTGACTCTCCTCGTAGTCATCTTTATTTTCCTCTTGCGCTTAGTCCTCTTTTATTTTGCTGATTTATTTGGTAAAGACCTCGGTGCGACCGTCTATGTTGAACTCTTTTTCTACTTTTCCTTAATCACCGTCCCGCTCGCCTTACCCTTAGCGATGTTGCTCTCCTCCCTAATGACCTTTGGGAAATTAGGAGAAAATTTCGAATTGACCGCCTTGAAAAGTGCGGGAATATCGATCATACGAATCCTAAGGCCTATTTTTGTCGTTGCTACGCTTTTAAGTGTTTTCATGTTTTGGTTTACGAATGTGGCCTTGCCCTGGGCAAACTTGAAGGGATGGAGTCTCTTATACGATATCAAAACCACAAAAACGACCCTAAACATTAAGGAGGGAATTTTTTATACGGACCTCCCGGGATATGCGATCAAAGTGGCAAAAAAATACCCTGATAATAAGACGCTGAAGTCCTTACTCATTTACGACCACAGCCACAATGATGGAAATCGGCATGTGACTTTGGCCGATTCGGCACAGATGTACACAATTTTAGGGAAGAAATACCTGATTTTTGAGCTATTTAATGGCAAAGATTACCTAGAAGACGCCGATCGGGGAAATAACCTAGATGCGAGCGATATGGCTTTACATCATTTTAGTCGGAGTAAAATCGTGATGTCTTTGGACGCGTTTGACATTCATAAAACGGATGAAAACCAATTCGCACATCATGAGATTATGCGGAATAACTGGCAGTTGGCCAATGACGTAGATTCACTTGAACGAATCGTCAAAAGCATGAAATATGGGTTCATTCGAGCTACCTCGCCTAATTTTCTGTATCATCAAAAACCAATCAACCAATCGTTATTGGTATTTAAGGGCAAAACACCCTGGTTGAAAAGTCGCTTGGCGAAAGGATTGAAAAAATTGAAGAGGTCACCTTATGACATTGCATTGCAACAAAGTGAAAATATGTTGGCCTACGGACATGCTAATTTAGTTTCCCTAGATGATAAAGAAAGTGTGTTGAAAAAATCAAATTTAGAATGGCATCATAAGTTTACCAATGCGCTGACCATCCTTGTTATGTTTTTAATCGGCGCGCCATTGGGAGCGATCATTAAGAAAGGTGGCTTTGGTATTCCGGTGGTGGTGGCTGTGTCGTTTTTTATAATAATGTATATTTTAACCCAACAGGGGGATAAGATGGCCAAAGAAGGGAAGGTACTTTTACAAATGGGGGCATGGGCTTCCAACTTTATCCTAGGGATCGTTGGCCTTTATTTCATGAAAATATCCCTGAACGACTCGCGTTTATTTGAATCAGATTTTTACCGAGTGGTTTGGCAGAAATTACGTTTGCAATTCTCAAAGCTTTTCGGTACTTTTGCGAATTAATTTTTCAAAACTTTTAAAACTGGTAAAAGATGTATTTGTCACCCGAGAAAAAACAAGAGATTTTCGAAACGAAAGGGAAAGCAAAGTCAAAGATCGATACTGGTTCTTCTGAATCGCAAATTGCGTTATTCACGTACAGAATCAATTATTTGACTGAGCACCTTAAAAAGAACAAAAAAGACCATAGCACACGCTTAGGACTTTTGAAATTAGTAGGTAAGCGCCGTCGTTTACTTGATTATTTAACACGGACTGATATCTCAAGATATCGTGCGATTATTTTAGAATTAGGTATTCGTAAATAATAAGAACAGGGTTTTCTGGAAGGGAAACCCTGTTTTATTCACCTTTACACTTGTTTGAATCAACAAACAACGCTTTTTTTTACGCAAGGTTGCGTAAAATTTTATTCAGAAACGTATGTCATTTAACATTATTCAAAAAAATATTTCGATGCCCGATGGCAAAGAAGTCCAAATTGAGACTGGCAAATTAGCCAAGCAAGCGGATGGATCTGTGGTCGTGAAATCAGGAAATATGATGTTGTTAGCCACGGTGGTAGCTAACAAAGAGGCCAAAGAGGGAGTCGATTTTCTTCCATTATCTGTCGATTACCAAGAGAAATTTGCGTCAAACGGACGTATTCCGGGTAGTTTTCTTAAAAGAGAGGCGCGCCTTTCGGATTATGAAATTTTAATTTCACGCTTAGTAGACCGCGCTTTGCGTCCTACTTTTCCAGATGATTACCATGCAGATGTGCAGGTTATGATCAATTTAATCTCAGCAGATGCGGAGGTTTTACCGGATGCTTTTGTGGGCCTAGCGGCTGCAGCGGCATTGGCGGTGTCGGATATTCCGTTCAATGGACCTATTTCCGAAGTACGTGTTGCCAAAATCAATGGCGAATATAAAGTAAATCCTAGTGTAAGCGAATTAGTGTGTGCTTCCCTTGAATTAATCGTAGCGGCCAATGAGAATGATATTTTAATGGTCGAAGGCGAAGGCGATGAAGTGTCTGAAATCGAAATGATTGAGGCATTAAAAGTTGCGCACGATGCGATTAAATTACAATGTAAGGCATTGAACGAATTAACGGCGGCCGTAGGCAAAACCGAAAAACGTTCATATAGCCATGAAAACCATGATGAAACCCTTCGTGCGGAATTATGGGATATGTATTTCGACAAGTATTTGGCGGTAGCTAAATTAGCTAATCCAAAGAAAGAAGATCGCAAAGCAGGTTTCAAAGCCATCGTGGACGAATTCATCGCATCTTTAAATGAAGATCATACGGTGAATCTTTCCTTAGCGAAGATCTATTTGCATGATATCGAGAAAGAGGCGGCGCGTCAATTGGTACTTCAAGAAAGATATCGCTTGGATGGTCGTAAATTGAACGAAATTCGCCAAATCACTTGTGAAGTAGATTATTTACCAACTCCACATGGTTCGGCGGTGTTTACTCGTGGAGAAACACAATCATTGACTACTGTAACCTTAGGAACGAAGATGGATGAGCAAATCATCGATCAAGCGATGACACAAGGGTATAACAAGTTTATGTTGCACTATAATTTCCCAGGATTCTCCACCGGTGAAGTAAAACCAAACCGCGGAGTAGGACGTAGGGAAGTGGGTCACGGAAATCTAGCGATGCGTGCAATTCGCAAAGTATTGCCCAAAATGGAAGAATTCCCTTACACCTTACGTATTGTTTCTGATATTTTAGAATCAAATGGATCGTCATCCATGGCGACCGTTTGTGCAGGAACTTTGGCCTTAATGGATGCGGGTGTTAAAATCAAGGCGCCAGTATCAGGCATTGCCATGGGTTTAATTTCTGATCCAAAAACGGGTAAATATGCGGTTTTATCTGATATTCTAGGTGATGAAGATCATTTAGGTGATATGGACTTTAAAGTAACCGGAACGGAAAACGGAATTACCGCTTGCCAAATGGATATAAAAGTACAAGGATTATCCTACGAAGTATTAGTGGAAGCTTTATCACAAGCGAAAGAAGGTCGTTTACACATTTTGAATGAAATGAAAAAGGCGATTCCATCCGTTCGTGATGATTTCAAACCACAAACGCCTCGTGCAACGGTCATCAAAATCATGAAAGACCAAATCGGTTCGGTGATCGGACCAGGTGGAAAAGTGGTTCAAGATATCCAAAAACAATCAGGTGCTACGGTAACAATCGAAGAAAAAGAGGACGGAGGATACGTAAGTATTTTCTCGGCGAATGGATCTGCGATGGATATGGCCGTTCGTATGGTGAAAAGTATTGTTACGGTTCCAGAAGTAGGCGAGATCTACGATGGAAAAGTGAAGAATATTCAAGCTTTCGGTGCATTTGTTGAGTTTTTACCTGGTAAAGACGGTTTATTACACATTTCAGAAATTTCATGGGATCGCATCGATACCATGGACGGTGTATTTAAAGAAGGAGACAAGGTGAAGGTGAAATTAGTAGAAGTAGATAAAAAGACCGGTAAATTCCGTCTATCTGCTAAAGCTTTAATGCCAAAACCAGCAAGTTCAGAGAAATCTGAATAAAAAATAAAAAATAGATGGCTCTAAGGGAAACCTTTGGGCCATGTAATCTGTTTTAACATACTATGAGACAGCTAAAAATTAGCAAACAAATTACCAACAGGGAAAGTCAATCCCTTGACAAATACCTGCAGGAAATCGGTAAAGTAGACTTATTGACGCCCGATGAGGAAGTAATCCTCGCTCAAAAGATTCGAGAAGGGGATCAATTGTCTCTTGAACGTCTCACAAAAGCAAATTTACGTTTTGTGGTTTCGGTAGCTAAACAATACCAAAACCAAGGATTAAGTTTGGGAGATTTAATCAACGAAGGTAATTTAGGTTTGATCAAAGCAGCCCAACGTTTTGATGAAACCCGTGGTTTTAAATTCATTTCCTATGCCGTATGGTGGATTCGTCAATCAATCCTTCAAGCTTTGGCCGAACAATCTCGGATCGTTCGTTTGCCATTAAACCGCGTAGGTTCTTTGAATAAAATATCAAAAACCTTTTCAGAATTAGAGCAAAAATTCGAACGTGAGCCATCTCCAGAAGAATTGGCTGAGGTGTTAGAAATCTCGACAGGCGAGGTCGTGGATACCTTGAAAATTTCAGGTCGTCACGTATCGATGGATGCGCCCTTTGTACAAGGGGAAGAAAATTCCTTATTAGACGTATTAGAAAACGATTCAGAAGACAAGCCTGATTCTGGATTGATCAACGATTCCCTTCGTCGCGAAGTGCAGCGTGCCTTGTCTACCTTAACCCAACGGGAGGCTGACGTCGTAACCTTATACTTCGGTTTAAATGGTGAACATGCGATGACCTTGGAAGAAATCGGTGAGAAATTTAATTTGACACGTGAGCGTGTTCGGCAAATCAAAGAAAAAGCGATTCGTCGTTTGCGCCATACCTCACGGAGCAAAGCACTTAAAACATATCTTGGATAAAACGAAAAGCCTCAATTGAGGCTTTTTTTTACCTATGGCATTCCCACACGGACTTACGGATTTAGTAGAAATTTTTGCCCTCCACGGCATAAATCAGGCTGTCATTTGTCCCGGTTCCCGGAATGCCCCAATCATGCTGGCACTGACTAGGAATAAACATTTTACTTGCTATTCAATTTCAGACGAACGTTCGGCTGCCTTTTTCGGATTAGGCTTAGCGCTGCAATCGAAAAAAACCGTGGTATTATGTTGCACCTCCGGTTCGGCCGGATTAAATATGGCCCCAGCCATTGCAGAAGCTTATTTTCAGGAGATTCCATTGATTGTTCTAACGGCCGATCGACCCAAAGAATGGATCGAACAATGGGATGGACAAACGATTTTTCAAGCCAATTTATTTGGCGCGCACGTCAAAAAGTACTTCGAATTTCCTACGCAGATGAATCTTGAAAAAGATTTCGCTTGGTATCAAAATCGGATTGCCAACGAAGCCGCCATCATCTCCCAAAAGGCCCCTAAAGGTCCTGTGCATATCAATATCCCAATCTCCGAACCCTTTTATCCGGGAAAAGAGGAGGAATTGCCCATTGCCGAAAATACGAAAATCATGCAGAGCCTTGAATCAAAGCCTGCTGTCACCAAGGAAATTAAAGAGTTAATCCAGCAAAGCCTTTCCCAAAATCCGCATGTGATTTTGACCGTAGGCCAATTGGATCCGGATCCTGAGATTCAGGATTTACTTATTCAAATGAATCGATTAGGTATTAGCATCGTTGGAGATGCCACGGCGAATTTACCGGAATCAGTCCAATTGAACCATGATTTGATTTTAGCCAATGAGCATATTTGGAGGGATTTAGAGGCCGATCTAATTATTCACATCGGGAAATCTTTTGTTTCAAAACGAATTAAACAGTTTATTAGACGCTTTCCTGCGTCCCAACAATGGTGGATCAACTCCAGCGATGCGCAATCCATCAAGGATCCCTTTCAAAATCTAAGTCACCTTTTACAAATCCAAACCGCAGATTTTTTACGCGCATGGATTCAAGAGGCGAAGCATATGCCTATTTCCACGGCTTATTCAAATCAATGGATTGAAGCCGATCAACGTGTCAAAAATAGTCAAAAAACGTTCTTCGAAGAAGGCAATTGGACTGAAATACACATCCTAAATGGTCTTTTTAAGCGATTAAAAGACTATTCAGGGGATTTGCATGTGGCTAATTCTTTGGCGGTGAGGTACATCAATTGGACCGCAGAATCCCTTTCCCATCTGCGAATTTTCGCGAATCGGGGAACGAGTGGAATTGACGGTTGCCTCAGCACCGCGGTAGGCGCGGCACAAGGGACAGACCAGCTTGTCATTTCCCTCATCGGCGATGTGGCCTTTCAATATGACCGCAATGCGCTTTGGAATAATTACTTGCCAGCTAATTTACGCATCCTTGTTTTAAATAATCAAGGGGGTGGAATTTTCAGAAATTTAGAAGGAGCCAAAGACCTGGCGGAATTGGAAACTTATATGGAAACCGAGCAGCGTTTTACGGCCAAAAATACTTGCTTAGATGCTGGAATAACCTATTTCAATGCGAAAAATGAAAATGAATTGGCTGAAATTTTGATCACATTTTTCGAGAAAAGCCATCGGGCCCAATTACTTGAAATTGAAACGGATTCCCTCCAAAATGCCGAAACCTTAAAAGCCTATATGTCATTATTTAAGGCTTGATTTCTTGGCAATTTTCTCCATATTTTTTAGATACAAAGGATTTTTCGGGTCGATTGCCAGGGCTTTTTTGACCCAAGCTTCTGCGCGCGCCCATTGTTGGCGCTGAATTTCCAAATAACCTAAATTATTAAAAATTAAATCTTGGTATTTACCGGTGGCCAAAGCCTTTTGAAAGGCAGCTTCGGCCAAATCGATTTGATTTAATTCTTGATACACGACTCCTTTGTTGATGAGCGTTTCCACCGCATTCGGATTAAGAAAAAGTGCGCGGTCATAGGAGGAGAGGGCTTGGTTGAATTCACTTTGTTGGAGTAAAATATCCCCCTGCAGCGACCAAAAAGCCGAAGAATCAGGAAAACTCATCACCAATTTTTTGGCTTGAGCGGCAGCTTCAGGATATTTTTGTTCGATTTGTAACAATTCGACTTGTTTAAAAAGTGCGGATGAGAATTTCGGATCGAGTTCAAAGGCTTTGACAAAATCAGCCATGGCTTCCTCATTTTTTTCTAAACTTTGATACACTAAACCACGATTATAATAGGCATCTGAAAATTCAGGTTGTTTTAAAATAGCCTCGTTGTACCATTTAATGGCCTCATATTGTTCTTTTTCTTTTACCTTTTGATTGCCCCGTAAGAAAAATTGAGTTGCTTCTTTTTTATCTGCTTCAGAATCACAGGCGCTGAATAAAAGGAAGGAGGCAAGAAACAGGAGTAAAATGGGACGCATAGATGAATCTTTGGCTGATTGAGCCTTCAATTTAAATAATTCAAAATTCATTCGCATCTTTGTACCCTAATTAATTACCTAATTTTATTCCCATGGCATATGCAAACATGTTAACCGATAAAGGGTTAATGAAAATTGAATTTTATTCAGAAGATGCACCGATTCACGTGAAAAACTTCATCGATCTCTCTGAAAAAGGATTTTACAATGGACTTACGTTTCACCGCGTGATTCCAGATTTCGTCGTACAGGGGGGTGATCCGGACGGAACGGGTGGTGGTGGTCCAGGCTATAGCATTCCTTGTGAATTAACTGGAAACAATCAATACCATGACCGTGGTGTACTTTCCATGGCACATCGGGGTCCAAATACCGGAGGTTCTCAATTCTTTATTTGCCATTCACGCAATAACACTTCACATTTAGATCGCAAACATACTTGTTTCGGAAAAGTGATTGAGGGGCAAGATATCATTGATCAGATTCGTCAAGGCGATAAAATCATTCGTATCGATATCGTAGCCGAATAATGCATTTTATCAAGGAAATCCCGTCAGCAAGCATGCGAGTTTCGCTTTTCGAATGGAATTCAAAATACATTCTGAAATTTGAAACGCCTGATTTAGAACAAAGTTATAAATTCTCCGTGCTGGATTTTGCTGATCAAAACGAAATAGAGGAGCTTGCATCAAGCTCCTCTTTTCAAAAATTTGTCGCAAATACATTTCAAAGCATGTACGCCGAAATGGCGAATCAACTCAATCCTTAACGATTTCCGATCCATTTTAGGCGCAATTTCTTTTGTGCCTCGGTGACCGATTTAATTTGTGTTAAGGAAAATGAATGCATCGGACTTTGGATGACAGGTACCACAAAAAAGCGTTCAATTCCATCGCGTCGGATGACAAAATTGATCGTATCGCCTGGTTTTTTATCCGCGACTAATTTTTCCATCCCTTCGAAATTCGCTTGATTTACCTTCAAAATTTCATCCCCTACATTCAGGCCTGCTTCATAGGCTGAGCCTATACGTGAGACACTCGTGATACGTCCACCCACGGCTGTAAAGCCGATATAAGGAATGGTTTTCCCCACATTCGTGTCCGACCATTCGTAGCCCAAGGCCAGAAATAAATCCGCATAGGCTGGAGTTTGTGTCCCATAAATTTGAGATTCAAAGATGGATTTAGCGGAAATACCAGCCACTTGACTAAATGCATTTTCTAATTCGGCGTCCGTAAATCCACGACCTAATTTTTGATAATAGGTAGTATACAATAATTTAAATACATCGTCGAGGCATTTTTGACCTTGGGTATTTTTGATGATCCACATATTGAGCACACCACCCAGAACCGAACCCTTGTCATAATAAGAAATGGTGGAATTACGCGAGTTCTCATTCGGCCGATAATACTTAATCCAAGCATCCCAACTCGCCGATGCAGCCGATTCAGTTTGATTGCCTGGGGTATTTTCAACCATGGAAATCTCTTGAGCCAATCCCTTTAAATACTCCTCGGTGCTTGATTGGCCAGTTCTTTGTAAAATCACATCCGCATAATAGCTCGTAATTCCTTCGGAAACCCACAAATTATGTGTATAATTTTCATTTTCATAATCGAAAGGCCCTAAGGCTTTTGGGCGAATGCGTTTCACATTCCATAAATGGAAATATTCATGGGCTAATAAATTTAAAATTCCGCGGTATCCATTTGGATTTTCATAATTAGCGCGTGAAACCTGGCAGGTGGTCGAGTACAAATGCTCCAATCCCCCCCCTCCACGGAATAAATTATGAATGATGAACAAATAATGATCGCAAGGATGATCCCCCACGACGCGTTGGGCTTCTTCACACATTTTCTTGACATCGGCTAAAAAAGCCACAGAATCGACTTTGGCCGGTCCGTAAAAGGCGATTTGATGAGGCACTTGGTTCACCCTAAATTCCCAAACTTTATGATTTCCGATTTCGATGGGAGAATCGATGTACTCATCTAAGTTTTTTGCTTGAAAGGTGAATTTTTTAATTTCCTTCATGGCGCTGGAGACCTTCTTGAAATCTTTAAAAGGGATGACGGTTAGTTCCTGTGCGGATTTGGCATATTCGGAAACATACAAAAAGACACTAGCTGGATTAATATAGCCATGCGAATCATCTAAAAAAGAGGTACGAACCGATAATTCAAAAGCATAGACGGAATAGGAAACCGAGATTTGGGATTGGCCGGCGCTAACAGGAACACGCCAGGTATTTTTATTGATTTTTGTGATGGTGGTTTTTTTGCCATCCACAGTAGCTTGTACCCGTTCGATGTTTTTGGCAAATTCCCGAATCAAATAGGACCCAGGCGTCCACGCGGCCATTTTAAAATCCACATATTTCTTTTTTTGTGCCTCGGCCGATATATCCACTTCCGTAGTCACATCAAAATAATGTGTATGAGGAGCGTCCATACGAAGCTTGTGGCGAATGGGGGCGGCAAAAATGAAGGAGGAAAAAATGAGGAGAAATAGGAAGCTTAAAAGGATGGGGACTGATTGCTTGTTCATAGATGTTCGTTCGTTGAAAATTTGAATTTCCGTAAAATTATAAAAATCATTGAGTTCTTTTATCAATTCGATATTTATATAAAAAGGCGGACAATTTTTAATTGAAAAAATCGTATTATTGTAGTAATTGTGAAAGTTGAAACTATTTTCAAATGATATCTAAAAAGACCTTAATAGGCTGGCTGCCTGGATTACTATTTTACTTGTATGCAACAGGGGTTTTCGGTCAACAAACATTAAGCTTTAACGACCATACCCTACATTTCCGACAAGCGAAGGAATATTTTGATGCCAAAAATTATGTGGCAGCGCAAGAGGAATTTTCCGCTTATTTAGGAAGTTTAGAGCCATTAAGCAATGAGCAAAATGGCCAAAGGGTGTTGGCCGAATATTACATGACCATGTGTTCTTTGTACATGAGCCGGCCGGAATCTGAAATTTTAGCAGAGCGATTTGTAGCGAATAATCCTGAACATCCCCAAGCTGTTAAATTGATCCGTGGAATCGGAACTTTTTTCTATGAAAACGGGGACTATACGAAGGCAATTAAATATTTGAGTAAATCCTCAGATACCAATTTGGAGGCTAGGTACAAATTAGGCGTTTCCTATTATGAGTTAAAAAAATATTTGGAGGCGCTGACGGTATTTAATGAAATCAAAGTAGAAAATGAAGAGGAATATGCATTTCCTGCTTCCTATTATGCGGGGGTAATTAATTTTAGGGAAAAGCGCTACGCTGAAGCTGTGGTCGATTTCCAAAAGGCAGAGGGAGGAAGTAAATACCGGAAAGAAATTCCAAACTGGATTGGATTAAGTTTTTATAACCAGGGTAAATTAACGGAATTGTTAACCTATGCAGAGCCGATTATTGCGAAGAAAAATACGGGTTATCGCTTAGATGAATTGGCTTTATTGGTGGCTGATGTACAATTCCAACTGAATTCTTTTGAAAAAGCCATCAAATCCTATGAGATTTTGGGAAAGTTAACGGGCATGCAATACAGTCCTTTATCACAATACCGTTTAGGTTATTCGTTTTTTAAGACCAAGAAATTTAATGAATCGGCAAGTCAATTAAAACCCTTGTTAGCCAAAAAAGACACATTAAGCCAATATGCTGCCTATACCATCGCGTTAGGTCAATTAAGTTCAGGAAATTTAATTGCCTCTTTGGATGCTTTCGACGTGGCGCGGACATTGTCTTTCAATAAGACGATTCAAGAAGAGGCATATTTTAATCATGCAAAGGTTCAATTGGATTTAGGGCGGGGAGCGGAGACCATCGATGAAATTAAAAAATTTAATGAATTATATCCGAGTAGTAAATTTTCAGAAGAAGCGACCGAATTAGTGGCTGAAGCGTTTATTAATTCGAATAACTTGGAAGTGGCAATTAACTATTTAAAAGGAATTACGAATCGGAGTGCCAAATTAAAAACTGCTTATCAGACCTTATCGTATAATTTGGGGGTAAGAGCCTATAACGATAATAAAATTGAGGAAGCGATTACGTATTTCGATGAATCCTTACGTACACCTGAAAAAGAGGCATATACGTTAAAAGCTACCTTGGGAAAAGCGGAAGCTTTGTCGGTGCAAAAGAAATTTGGAGAAGCGATTGCACTTTATGTTCCATTGATGAGCCAGGGAGGACAAGCGGAAGAGTTTGTTCAAAAGGTTCGCATTGGATTAGCATTTGCCTATTTTAATACAAAGGAATTCAGTAAGGCGAATTCATTGTTCAAGACTTATTTGGATCGTTTGAAATCGACACCGAATGCGAAGAACAATCCGACGATCTTGTTGCGTTTGGCCGATACGTATTTAGTTTCCAGGAAATATGAAGATGCATTGACCTATTATAGTCAGGCTGCGGATATGGCTAAGACGGAGAAGGATTATGCTTTATTTCAAAAAGGGATGACCTTGATGTATTTAAATAGGGCTAATGAGGCTCGGGCAGCGATGAAGCAGGTTCGGATTTCATTTCCAGAATCGAAATATGCGGAAGATGCTTATTTCCAGGAAAACTTGATATTATTTAATGCGGGTAAATATGCGGATGCGATTGTAGGTTTTTCTGAGATCATCACGAGCAAGAAAACGGGGGAGACTTTAGCACCCGCCTTATTTAAACGTGCGCAATCCTATACGAATAATGAGCAAATGGATTTGGCGATAGTCGATTATAAGCGCATTATTAATGAATTTTCGAGTGAGAAAATTGCAAAAGATGCCTTAGTCGGTTTACAAGAGAATCTGATTAAAATAGGCCGTCCAGAGGAATTTGGGCAGGTATTGGATACCTACCAAGCGACAAATAAATCAGAATCGGATAATGAGGCGATTGATTTAAAATATGGGGCGGCTCGTGGTATCTATGAAGGGAAGAAGTTCGATAAGGCTGTGATTGCGCTAAAGGACTTTGTGCAGAAATACCCGAGTAATGAGAATGTGGTCGAAGCTCATTATTTAATTGCAGATGCAGCGGATCAGATGCAGGATACGTTGACGGCTATTCCTTATTTCAAAAAGGTCGTTGAAAAAAATGAGCATCCGCAGGTGAATAAGGTGATTTTACGTTTGGCGGATTTATTGTTTGGTCAAAAAAATTATGTGGAAGCGGTGGAATATCAACGATTGTTTAAGGCAAAGAATCCTGAGCCTGAATATCAATTATCTTCTTATTCTAAAATCATCCAAATATTCACCAAGGCGAAGGATTTAGATTCATTGGGGAATGTGATTTTGGAAATAAGTCCATTGGAATTATTCAGTAAGGAGGAAAAAGCAAAATTCAGTCGGCAATTAGCCGATTCCTATGCAAGCGATAGTCTACAGATTGTTCAAAAGAGAAAGTGGTTGGCAGAAACGATTGCCTTTGATAAAAATGAAATTGGGGCGGATGCGCAATTTGAATTGGCTTTATTACTATCCAAAGAGGGAAAATTCAAGGAATCAAATGACATGATTAGTACGAAATTCAAGAATGAATTTGCGGATGCGTCGGATGCGGTAATTGGAAAAGCTTATGTACTATTAGCGGAGAATTTTGTTTCCTTAAAGAATTTACCTCAGGCCAAAGCCATTTTGAAATCAGTCATAGACAATTCGAGTGATTCAAAAGTGATTGAATTGGCAAAAACCAAATTAAAAAGCTTACCCATAAAATAAATAAACATGAATTTTCGGATGATAGCGAAACCAATAACCTTGTTTAGTGTGCTTATTCTGGTAGGAATGGGACATATGGGGTATGGCCAACAAAAGAAGGAAGGAAGTATTCAAACCGATGACATCATCCTAGAGAAAGAGCGTAAAATCGAATTGAAACCTGAAATATCACGCAATTTTGAGCCATTAGATGAAATCGAAAATCTGAATAAGGGCCGCAAAATGAAATATGAATTTTTAGAGCGAAAATGGGATGCTAAAAATACTGCGGTGCCTATTACCTCGGTGATTGGTCCTCGGGAAGGCGATGAATTAGTCTCCTCCTTTGGGCAAAAATACAAAAACATGATTAAGATTGGGGCTGGAAATTATGGCCATACCTTAGTGAACGGGCATTTTGGCTTTGCCAAGGAAAACCAATTTCAAGGAATTTATATGAATCACGATGCAAATCGTAGAGGACCGATAGGAGGCGTATACGGGGCGAGGAATGAAAATGAGGTGAAATTATACAGCAAGACCTTTACGGGTAATTATTTATTGGACGGTTCGATTGGGTATAAGCGAACGGAGGCGAATTATTATGGTCGGGATGAAGACAAATTTGAGACCCAATTGAACAAAATGGGAATCGTTTATAATAAATTCAATTACATTGGGAGTATAGGTAATGCAAAAAAAGATGCGAAATACGATTACATTGCTTCATCGGGTTTGACCTATTTATCGACGAGTAATTCGAACCGAGAGTGGATTTGGGAAAGCAAGATTAATTCGGTGATGCATGTGAATGATCAGATTTCAGCTTATTTAAATGGGGATATGTTATTATCTGAAATTACGAATAGTCAAAATAACCGACGGGAATTATATCGCATCAAACCTAGTTTCCTTTATAAAAATGGGCGTACATCGATTACAGCAGGAATTAACATCGCGAATGAAAAAGATAAATTGGCCAATTTAAATCAGACACGTATATTTCCAACGTTGAAATTAGACGTAAAACCAACTGAATTTTTACATGTATTTGCGGGTATAGGGGGAGATACCTATTTTAATTCGATGAATCAATTTGTTTCGGAGAATTATTGGCTTGGAAATGACGTCAACCTTAAAAATACCGTTCAAAGTACCCATGTATATGGAGGTATAAAAGGGTCCAATGAACGTAATTTTGATTTTGAGATGAAATTTGGCTATTCTGAATATAGCGATTTAAGTTTTTTCACATCGGTACAAGGGGATTCCTCGCGCTACAATGTGAGCTATGCAGGAGGGGATAAAAAAGTTCAGGTGGTGAATATTTCAGGCCAAATTAATTATCAAATACTCAATGAGGTTTTATCGATCCTAAAATATGACTACAATAGCTATGAAAATTTGGGGGAATTAGAAAAACCCTACCATCGACCTGCTATTAATGTATCATTTACAAACTCGATTACCTTCAAAGATCGAATCATTATTTCCCCTGATGTGTTTTATTTGGGGGGATTATATGGATTTAATCCGAGTCAACAGAAATCCGTAAAAATGCCAGATATTATCGATTTGAATTTTAAAGTCAATTATTTAATCACGAAAAAATTCAATGCTTCGGTGAGTGCAAATAATATTTTAGGGAAAATGAACCAAAGGTATTTATTTTATCCGCAACAAAGTTTAAATTACACCGTTGGAATCGCTTATTCATTTTAATATGACATTCTCTACTTTCATTCAATCCATAGAACAATTGCTCTTTACGCATGATTGCGTGATTATACCACAATTTGGAGGATTTGTGGTGAACCAACAAGGCTATACCTATGATGCCCAAGAAGCAAAAATTCATCCTAAAAAAAGATGGGTAGCCTTTAATGAACGATTGAATTCAGATGATGGCATTTTAGCCATGCATATCGCCAAAGAATTTAGCTTATCACAAAAAAAGGCTTTCGAACAAGTAATTAAATTTAGTGCTGACATGAAAGCTTCGCTTCAGGGTCAAGGTACTTTAGAATTCGGTAATTTAGGTGTTTTTAGTTTAACAAATGAGCAAAAAATAAGCTTTTCACCGAATAGCCAATTGAATTTTGATTTAACCCAATTTGGGCTTTATGAGGTTGGAACCGAAGGTAAATTTAAACCTACATTAATCGAAAACCCGATTCCACAATCGGTGGAAGATCAACCGGCCATCAGTCAAGAAAATTATGAAGAAGAAATTACCCAAAAAGCATTTGGTTCTCGGTTTTATGCGTATGTGTTGACGGCCTTTATTATTGGTGGATTTGGCGCATATATGTTAACAGAACCAAATTCTAAATTTGTTAATGGTTCATTTTCGCCCTTGTCCTTAAAATTCAAAATGGCAAAAGAGCTTCCTAGCCTTCAGCCAAAAGGGGTGGTGAAAGCGGAGACTTTACCTGTTGTAGCTAAGCCAGTAGCAAAGTTGCCAGATGTTCTACCTGCTCCAAAAGCAGAAAGTATTTCCGGTATCTGTTTAGTAGTGGGTAGTTTCCAAACCCAAGAGAAAGCTGCAAATTGTGTGGCAGAATTTGTTTCAAAGGGTTTTGATTTGGTAGAAATATTACCTAAAAAAGAAGGAGAACATTTTTTCCGAGTTAGTATAGGGACATCAAATACGATGGATGAGGCTTATCAAAAGGCAGCGGAACTGAAAAAAACAAAGAAATTAGATATTTGGGTTTATCAAATCAATCATTATGAACGTTAGTTATCAGGAACAAAAGGAATTAGAACGTAAAAACCAGGCGCAAGCATTGGTGATTACCCTTATTCTGAATGGCTTATTGTTTTTATTGATTTGGCAGGTGAAAATTTGGAATGAAAATCCTAACCCAACCATCATTCAGGAAGCAGAAGGAACGAAGGCAGAAATTACATTTGAGCAGGAAGTCATTAACCCAGGACCCGCGAAAAAACAAGAATTACCTTCAAAATCTGAGGCTTCTGTGACACCCAACACGGTTCCACCTTTAACGAGTCAAGTGGAAAGTCCAGTAACCATCAAGCCTTCTCCTCCTACACCCAAGGTGGAAGTTCCTGAAGAGCCCATCGTAGATTTAAACCTTACTTTAGGAAAACGTAGTCCTAAGCCTGGTGGTGCAGGAAATGGGATTGGAACGAGTGGAACGGCTGGCAATGGATTAACCGGTCCAAATGGAAACGGGGGAGGATCTGGCGGAAAAGGAAATGGAAGCGGAGGATCTAGTGAAAAACCCATTGCCCAAAATTGGACATTCCCGACCTCTGTCATTAGTGCGATCGATAATGGTTCTGAAACTGGGGAAATTACTTTTTTTATTCGAGTGAATGAGAAAGGCAGTGTGACTGAAATTCGAATCGAGAAAACGAATGTCAAGTTATCCCTCGCAGAAAAATATAAAAAAGCGATTAAAGGGGCTCGATTTACTCCTAAAGATGATGGAAAAAGGGAAGGGGCCAGTGGTTTAAAAACCATTCGTATTGTTCCTACGAACTAATTTCATCTGTTTTCATGAATTACCAAGAAGCAATATCTTTTCTATATGCTCAATTGCCTGTTTTTCACAGGGTGGGTAAAAAAGCATATAAACCTGGGCTAATGAATGTGAAAGCCCTTTGTGATCGATTAGATAATCCTCAGCATCAGTTTAATAGTCTGCATATCGCTGGCACCAATGGAAAAGGCAGTTCCTCGCATTTTATGTCCTCGATTCTCCAAGAACATGGCTATAAAGTTGGTCTTTACACATCTCCTCATTTAAAGCGTTTCACGGAGCGAATTAAAATCAATGGCCAGGAAATACCAGAAAATTGGGTAAGTCATTTTGTCAATATCCACCAATCACATATTCAGGAAATTCAACCTTCCTTTTTCGAGTGGACTGTCGCCATGGCATTTTCGTATTTTGCTGAACAACAAGTGGATTACGCAATCATTGAGACAGGATTAGGCGGACGCTTAGATTCGACGAACATTATTTCCCCATTGGCATGTTTGATAACGAACATCGGTTATGACCATCAAGATGTTTTGGGAGAAAGCCTACTTGAAATTGCTTCTGAAAAGGCAGGCATCATAAAAAAAGGCGTTCCAGTTACCATGAGTGAATATCAAGAGGAAACCCATGCGGTATTTGAACAACAGGCACAGGCCTGCCAGTCGGCGCTTATTTTTGCAAACAAAGAGATTAAGGCAGAATCTATTGCCATGGGTGAACATTTGACATTTAAAGTTTCTCAATACCATGGTTGGGAAAATATACATGTGAAAAGCCCTTACGTAGGCATGTACCAAATCCAAAATATTATTGGCGTTTTAGCGTGGTCCTTGCAAATGACGGAGGCCGGAATTATTCCTTTGAATCAAAAGGACTGGGAAAGAGGTATTGAAAGAGTTGCAAAAAATACGGGATTAAAGGGTCGATTTGAAATATTAGATCAAAAACCGTGGCTTATCGCAGACACAGCGCATAATGAACATGGGCTTCGGTTGCTTATCCAACAAATTGAAGGTATGTCCACCGGCCGCCTCTATATCATTTTAGGCATGGTGGCCGATAAAGATATTCAACGCGCATTACAAGTTTTACCCAAACAAGCGAATTATTTCTTTTGCCAATCAGGTAATCCAAGAAGTCTTTCGGCGGAAGAATTACAGGAAAAAGCTAAAAATAATGAGTTAATAGGCATTTGCGTGAAGGAAGTAAATGAGGCCATTGGGATGGCAAGATTGCTAGCTAATGAAAATGATGTCATTTTAGTGACTGGTAGTACTTACATGGTGGCAGAAATTGAACAATTGTGAGTAGAAGAAAAACCTTTAAATACGACCGAGCGGAGATGCTCGAAAATGTCATACAAAGCACAAAGGAAAATTTTGAAGCGTATAAGGGTTGCTGGGCGATTCAGCATTTCAAAAACTCAAATCCAATCGTCCTAGAACTAGGCTGCGGTAGGGGTGAATATTCGAATGGACTCGCGCGCGTATTTCCAGATAAAAATTTCATCGGAATTGATATCAAAGGGGATCGCCTGGCCGCGGGGGCATTGGTAGCCCATCGAGAAGATTTAAAACATGTGGCTTTTCTTCGAATCATGATGCAATTCATCGATGATCATTTTGGAGAAAATGAAGTGGATGAAATTTGGATTACTTTTCCGGATCCACGCCCGAAAGATCGGGACGAAAAGAAACGCTTGACGAATCCGACTTTCCTGGCAAAATATCGGAAAATTTTAAAACCCGGAGGAATTTTACATCTTAAAACAGATGCTTCTTCATTTTTTGATTTTTCAAAGGAGATGTTGACCAGGCAAGACTGGTCCATTTTGGTGTCGACACCTGATTTATATAAATCGGAATGGAATGAGGATCATTTTGGGATAAAGACCCGATTTGAAACAATTTTTCACAATAAAGGATTTTCCATCCATTACCTAAGGGCTGAAAACAAAAAAGAGGCCTAAGCCTCTTCTTTGAAATATATTTTAGTTGAGGATTAACCTACGCGAGCAATTAAATCAGCTGCACGAGAAGAATAACCGAATTCGTTGTCATACCAACCAACCACTTTGACCAAGTTACCCATCGCTGTCGTTAATTTAGAATCCAAGATACATGAGTGTTGATTTCCTATAATGTCAATCGAAACAATTTCATCAGTCGTATACTCTAAAATCCCTTTCATTGGACCATCCGCTGCTGCTTTCAATGCTGCATTTATTTCAGAAACGGTAGCATCTCTTTTCAAAACTACAGTAAAGTCAGTCACAGATCCATCGGGTGTAGGAACGCGCATGGCGTTTCCGTCTAATTTACCTTTCAGGTGTGGCAGAACTAAACCAACTGCTTTGGCGGCTCCTGTCGAAGTAGGAATAATCGAATAAGCAGCTGCACGAGAACGACGTAAATCGGAGTGAGGTGCATCTTGTAAGTTTTGGTCAGCAGTGTAAGCATGTACCGTGGTCATAAAACCTTTTTCAATACCGAAAGCATCATCCAAAACCTTTGCCATAGGAGCAAGGCAGTTGGTGGTACAAGAAGCATTTGAAATAATTGTCATATCATCTGTTAAGGTATCGTCGTTGACACCCAACACGACCGTTGGGATATCTCCTTTAGCAGGAGCGGAGATGATAACTTTACGAGCGCCGGCAGTTAAGTGTTGACCAGCACCCTCTTGATCGATAAAGCGACCAGTAGATTCTAAAACCACATCAATTCCTAAAGAACCCCATGGCAATTGCTTAGGATCTCTTTCAGCGAAAGCTTTAATTACATGGCCATTTACAGTAATACTATCTGCATCGGATGTAACGGTGCCATTAAAGCGTCCGTGTACTGAATCGTACTTTAACAAATGTACCAAGGTAGCATTATCGGTTAAATCGTTGATAGCAACAATTTCAACATTATCTTTTTCCAATAATCGGCGGAATGTAAGTCGGCCTATGCGACCAAACCCATTAATAGCAACTTTAATTTTTTTCATTGAATGAATTAATTTGATTTCCTTATTAAAAATCAAAAATATAAAGAAAATATAACTATTACAAGTTTTTAAAAGTGGACTTATTTGTTTTAAACGATTAAACTGATAAATAATACAATTGTAAATCGTAATATTCTAATTTAGCTTTTAAGCTAAATAAATGTTTTTATGAAAATAATTCTTGGATACGTTTTTTATTCAGCTATTTTTTGCATATTTGTGTATCGAAAGGTGCCTCGTATCGGATGGGTTAGGAGTGTGACAGAATGTCACTTGTCAATTTAGCTAAATTTCGGGCTAATTAATTGCGAAATTAAATTTTGTGAATAAATATAACTAACTGATAATCAGTTTATTGGTAACTTAAAGTTTAAGTTAAATTCAAGGCTGTTTTTTGTCGAAAAAGACCAATTCAATTCATTAATAAAGGATTTATTTTGGATATGGAATTGAGAATCCAATATATTTCTGCGAAATTGCAGTCCAAAAAATTGCATAAATTTATATGAATCATTTAGAAGAACTAATTGTAGCGGCATGGGACCAGCCGGAATTACGTCAAAGGCCGGAGAGTATCCAGGCGATCGAAGCTGTGGTAGAAAAAGTGGATAAAGGGGAATTGAGGACGGCGGAACCATTAGCAGATGGGAGTTGGCAAGTAAATGAATGGGTAAAAAAGGCCATAGTGATGTACTTCCCTATTCGTCAAATGTCAGTCAGTGAAGTGGGTATTTTCGAATTTCATGATAAAATGAAATTAAAAAGTAATTATAAGGAATTAGGTGTTCGGGTAGTTCCCCCTGCCGTGGCACGATATGGTGCTTTTTTAGCTAAAGGAACTATTTTAATGCCTTCTTATGTCAATATAGGCGCTTATGTGGATGAGGGGACGATGGTGGATACCTGGGCGACGGTTGGTAGTTGTGCTCAAATAGGCAAACATGTTCATTTAAGTGGTGGAGTGGGTATTGGTGGAGTATTGGAACCCCCTCAAGCAGCTCCGGTAATTATTGAGGATGGTGCCTTTATTGGATCACGTTGTATCGTGGTGGAAGGTGCTCATATTGGTAAAAAAGCCGTTTTAGGGGCTGGAGTTACGATTACAGGATCTTCAAAAATCATAGATGTTTCAGGTCCTGAACCGATTGAATACATCGGATATGTTCCTGAGAATTCCGTAGTTATCCCTGGAAGTATTCAAAAAAGTTTTGCGGCAGGAACGTATGGTGTTCCCTGTGCATTGATCATTGGAAAACGAAAAGAAAGTACAGATTTGAAAACCTCGTTAAATCAAGCACTGCGCGAGAATAATGTGGTAGTCTAAACCGAAATCAATCCTTACCTTTACACCCGGTTCTTAAACAACCGGGTTTTTTTATGGAAAATAAATTGAAAATCGGCGAATATAACCGCCTACGCATCATTAAAGAAGTACCATTCGGATTATACTTAGATGGCTATGAGGATGAAATCCTATTACCACTCCAATACGTACCGGAAAGCTATCAAATAGATGATGTTATCGAAGTATTCATTTACCGGGATTCAGAAGATCGAATCATCTCCACCACCTTGCGCCCAAAGGCTACTATCAATGAATTTGCTTATTTAGAAGTCAATTCAGTAACTCCATTGGGTGTATTTCTCGAGTGGGGCCTTGCAAAACACCTATTTGTACCATTTAGCCAACAATTTCAAAAAATGACTGTTGGACGTTCCTACCTTGTATATGTCTATTTAGACCTACAAACCGATCGGATCGTCGCTTCCGCCCGAATAGAAAATTTTCTACCAATTACAGATATAAACGAAGAATTCACAATTGGAAACAAAGTTGTTGCAATTCCATTTGAACACACTGACCTCGGAATTAAATGTTTAGTTAACAATTGTAAAATAGGTTTATTGTACAAAAATCAATTGTTTACAAATGTGACAATGGGTGAACCTACGTCTGTTTACGTTTCGGACATCCGTCCTGATGACAAATTAGATTTACGTTTAGATCCGATAGGTCTAATTCGTATGGATAGCCAAATGACAAAGTTATTAGAGGCGTTGAAGTTAAATCATGGCGTACTTCATTTACATGACAAGAGCCCGGCAGAGCTTATTTATGATCAATTGGGCATGTCGAAAAAGGACTTTAAAAAAGCAGTAGGTGGTTTATACAAAAGTAAACAATTGGCGATTCATTCAGATTGCATTTCACTTTTGTAAACAATTAAACTTCTCCTCTTTAAGATTTGTATTTTAATTTTATCGTGTTACTTTTGTAAATATTATATAACAAAAGTAATTTTTATTATTTTATGAATTTAACTGAGAAAATCGAGCTACTCATTAAACGTAAACAATTGAGTTCTTCTCAATTCGCGGATATATTGGGAATTCCGAGGAGTAGTATTTCGCATATTCTATCTGGGCGCAATAAACCGAGTTTAGATGTCGTTCAAAAGGTCTTATCTGCTTTTCCTGAAATTAGCGCAGAAGAATTATTATTTGAAGATCGGAGTTTGGTTTTGCTTTCTGAATCGAAATCCCAACCATCTGAAACTTTACCTTTGCAATCGCTTTTTGATGCGCCAATTTCAAGCCCTTCAGAATCGCCTAAAAATATTTTACCTGAACCCACGATCGTACGCTCGAATCTCAGACGGAACCGTGAGGAGCTTAAAAACACGAATTCTTCTCCTGAAAATCCAAGCCTAACTCCTGTACATGCGCCACATTTGACAAAGTCCATTGAACGGGTTATCATTTTTTATTCCGATGGTTCTTTTTCTGAAAGTAAACCCTTGAGCTAGGGATTAGAAACTTATCCCCATTTTATCCACAATTGTGCACATTTGTTATTTTGACTCTTCACTTATCCACAATTTGATGTGGATAAGAAGTGGATATGTTTACAAATGAATGATTATTCCCACGCATAGAAGCCGTGTAGATAAGCACTGAGGCTGATATTCCCTTGACATAGCCGTGATAATTGCTTAATTTTAAAATATATACCTTATTTTATGCAAAAAATTGATTCCTTAAACCAAGTGGCCTTATTTCATCAGACCTTTGGTGCTCCGATCTTGGACCATCCGACGATTCCATCTCCTGAACGTTGTTCTTTACGTGTCAGTCTATTGGCGGAAGAATTAGATGAATTACGGGAAGCCATTGCTGCGGGAGATTTAATCGAAGTAGCAGATGCCCTCTGTGATTTACAATATGTACTTTCTGGGGCCGTTTTGGAGTTTGGCTTAGGTGAAAAATTTGTGGATCTTTTTAATGAGGTACAACGCTCGAACATGTCAAAAGCATGCCAAAGTCTGTTAGAAGCCGAACAAACTGTTCAATTTTACCAGGACAAAGATGGTACTGAAGCTGAAATCAAGGAAGAACATGGCGTTTGGAAGGTGTATCGAAAATCAGATAATAAAGTATTAAAATCTATAAATTATTCACCGGCAGATTTAATAAGTCTATTAAGATGATGAAAATTTTATTGATCGAAGATGAGCCTAAAACCGTTCAATCCCTGAAACAGGGTTTGGAAGAAAATCATTACACGGTGGAGGTTGCCTATGATGGTATTTTAGCCAAGCAATTAGCCACGCGGAATACCTATCAATTGATCATTTCGGACATCATCATTCCCGGTATCAATGGCATTGAATTATGCCGAGAATTACGTTCTTTGGGCATTCAAACCCCCATTCTCATGTTAACCGCCTTAAGTACGACCGATGATAAATTAATCGGGTTCGAAGCTGGAGCGGATGATTATTTAGCTAAACCCTTCGATTTTAAGGAATTTTTAGCCCGCGTAAAGGCGTTGATCAAACGCTCCAATCAAACGATTTTAGAAGCCCAAACGCTTCGATTTGGGGATTTAGAAATGGATTTAACCAGTCATTTGGTGAGTCGGTCTGGCCAAATGATTAACCTGACGTCCAAAGAATTTCAATTGCTCGAATACTTTCTCAGAAACCAAGAAAAAGTGCTTTCAAAGGCTGAAATCGCCGAAAATATTTGGGAAGTGGAAGATGAAAATAGTTCGAATCTCATCGAGGTGTATGTAAATTATTTACGCAAAAAGGTCGACAAAGGCTTTTCAAGTAAATTAATCCACACGCAATTTGGTATGGGGTACATTTTAAGACAAGAACAATAAAATGCAGATCCGATCGAGATTAACCTACCAATTTACCTACCTGGTTTCGGCGATTCTCTTTGTTTCATATCTTATTATCTATGTATTTACCCAACAAAATTACGAAGATAAATTTTACAGCCGATTGCGTCAAAAGGCAAATACAGCCGCCGAATTATTAGTTAACGTCAACCAAGTTGATAGTAAATTACTACGCATCATCGACCGGGCGAATCGAGATATTCTATACCGGGAAAATATCATGGCCTATGACACTTGTTATGAGCGTATTTATCGGTCGAATGATACGATTAATTTTCATATCGATGTCAATCGAGTAAAGGAAGTTTTGAAAAGCAAGGAAGTACGCTTTGGTGTAGACGATTTAGAAGTTTTAGGTACTGTTTTTGTGACTCCAGAAGGTCGAATCGTTGTTTTTGCCGGAGCCGTGGACCAATATTCAGCTGAAAATGCAAAGGACCTAAAAAACATATTGATCGCCTTATTTTTACTATTTGTATTTATCGTGGTGATTTCGGGATGGTTTTTTGCGGGAAGAGCTGTGAATCCTATTTCAGAAGTCATTAAACAGGTCGACTTATTATCACCCAAACGCCTCGAACAACGCCTAGAAAACACCACCTCAGAGGATGAAATAGGGAAGATGGTGGCCACGATCAATCGGCTATTAGAACGAATTGAAAATGCCTTTAAACTTCAAAAAACGTTTATTTCGAATGTTTCCCATGAATTAAAGAACCCTTTGACGAAAATATCATCCCAATTGGAAGTCAGCTTGCTCAATGAACGCAAAACGGATGAATACAAAAAGACGATCGCATCCGTTTTAGAGGATACCCAAGATTTGGCCGCCATTACAGAATCCTTGTTAGAGCTTAATAAAATCAGTATTTCCGATTACCAAGCTAGTTTTCAAACCATCCGCCTGGATGAAATTCTATGGGAATCAAGGAGCTTGACATTAAAGTTAAATAGCGCCTATAAAGTACAGATAGACACCCAATTCATGCCCGACGATGAGGAATTACTTCACATCAAAGGGGATGAAAAACTGGTGCTAACGGCCATAAAAAACTTATTGGAAAATGCTTGTAAATTTTCGAGTAATAAACTCGCCAAAGCCAGTATTCAAACCGAAGATAAATTCATTATTATCAAAATAAAAAATGAAGGCAAAGGCATTCCTGAAGCGGATATTCCTTACATATTCCAGCCATTTTTCCGCGCAGAAAATACCGCTTCCTCCAAAGGCTATGGCATCGGATTATCTCTCGTGGAACGAATCGTCCTTTTGCACAATGGGCAAATATTCGTGCAATCTGAATTAAACGGCATCACCGAATTTACCATCCGTTTTCCAATGGTTTAATTCCTGTCAGCCAAGTCAATTTAACACCAAGGAAAAAGCCCAAATTGAGCCATGTCAAACAAGCATATCATTTGTTATATAATTTATATTATGTTAAATAGGTTGTTGAGCAAATAAAAAGGCCATCCCTACAGGCGGCCTTTTTACAAATTATTTATCTAACTCTGCTAACTTCGCATCCATTTTCAAAGCACGGTAGATTTGCTTCAATACTTCTTTTAAATCTTCTTCTTTTTTCGCTTTGTAGCCTTTTTCAAAATATGGCAAAGCCTGCTCATATTTCGCTGTTACTGCTGCTTCTACAACTTTACCTTCTTTTTTATAGGTATCCATGTCCATATTATCAACCTTTTTCTTGATCTCTACGGCCTCGTTAAAATAATATGCACCTAATTGATACAAGGCATCGTAATAATTACCATCGATTTCCAAAGCCTTCGTATAATAACCTGGTAAATCCTTGCGGAATTCAGCCACTTTTGCGCTTAATTCTTCGATTTTAGCCTTATTGGCTGCCTCATCCCCTACTTCAGCTTCTGCCTTCGTTAAATCGCCTTTTAGGCCATCTAAAGTCTTTGTTTGCTCTGCTACTGTGGTTTCTAATTTCGTGATTTGCGCTTTAATGGGCCCTTGCTTGGCTGGAGGGGTTGTTTTCAACTTCGCTTTCGTCCGTTTTACCTCATCATTATAAACATCTACTTGATCTTTTTGAGCGGCTATTTTTCGCTTGGCTTCCGTTATTTTCACCGTTTTATCTTGAATCTTACGAACCTCATCTAACACCCCACTCATCTTGTTTTCAAATAACAATCCTAAATTCAACCAGGACATCGCATCTTTAGGATCCGCCACCAAAGTTGCTCTTAATTGCGTGATCGCTTGGTCGATCCGATTAAATGAAATCAACATATTGAATTTCTCATTTTTCAAATCCTTGTTCCCCGGATAAATGGCAATTCCTTGATCTATCAAAGCCAATGCCTTATCTTCCTCTTTCGCTGTTTTGTAAATTTGAGATAAACCATAGAGAATAGCCATGTCCTTTCCTCCGATCGACAAATAATGCTCGTACGCTTTTCTTGCCTCAGCATCTTTTTGACATAATTGGGCTACCACACCCGTATACATGGCAGCCGAAGTATCCTTCGGTGAAATTTCAGAGGCTTTGCTCATATATTTTAAGGAAGAATTGTAATCTTTTCCTTGGTATTTAATAACCCCCATGTTCATTAAAGCACCATAAGCTTTCTCACGACCTGTTAAAAGGACTTCCGCTTCCTTCGCGACTGACCCCTTTTTCCCGTCTTTCGTATCTAATTTAACCGCCTCTGCGATAAATTCAATTGCCTTAAATGACGCATCCGCATCTTTTAACGCGATCGTTGAATCTGGAAATGAAGCCAAATCCAAATAAGCAACTGCACGATTCAACCATGGGCGTGGTTTTGTCGGTGCTTTCTTTACTTCATCATCCGACTTTTTAACAGCCTCTAAAATGGCCTTTTTTTGTGCTTCGACCAAAGCCTTATCCACTTGAGCGAATGTTGAGCCTGCAGCCAAAACCACAGTAATCAGGGTAAAAACTATTTTTTTCATTGTTATTTGTTTGTTTAAAAAAAAATAGCCCGAACATTACATTCGGGCTGATAAAAATTATTCTTCTGTTGAATCTACTACTTGATCATCCGCTTCCGCCGACTCCCCTCCTTCTGAAACTGGTCCTTCTTCCTCAACCGCCGGCGCATCTACAACTGCACCTTCCGCGATCTCCATTCCTTCCACCATTTCCACTTCTTCCGGCTCTGGATCCTTTTCGATCTTCGTTACCGACGAGATTTCATCTGCTTCATTCTTCAAACGAATCAATTTCACACCCTGCGTATTTCGTCCCATGACACGTAAAACTGCCACACTGATTCGAATCAAAATACCCGCTTTGGTGATAATCATCAAATCGTTATTGTCATCCACTTCTTTAATCGCTACCAAGGAACCCGTTTTTTCCGTGATATTCAAGGCCTTTACCCCTTTTCCTCCACGATTGGTCAATCGGTAATCATCTACCTCCGACCGCTTTCCATATCCTTTTTCGGAAACAACCAATAATTGTTGCACCTCAGGATCCGACACGCAAACCATACCAATCACCTTCTCCGTCGGGATTTTAGCATCAATCCAGATTCCTTTCACCCCTGCCGCCGTGCGGCCCATCGGACGCACCCGAGTCTCCTCAAAACGTACCGAACGACCCGTATTGGTCGCTATGACAATTTGGTTATTCCCATTTGTCAAGGCCACATCTAATAAACGATCTCCTTCTCGAATCGTAATGGCATTGATACCATTTTGCCTAGGACGAGAATAAGCCTCTAAAGAAGTCTTTTTAATCGTTCCATCTTCCGTACACATCACGATAAAATTATTATCAATGTAATCCGGATCTGTAATCGACTTCACATTAATCACCGCTCGAATAGTATCTCCATTCTCGATGTTCATCAGATTTTGAATCGGTCGACCTTTCGAAATCTTAGACCCCTCGGGTACCGCATACACACGTAACCAGAAACATTTTCCACGCTCGGTGAAGAATAATAACCAATTATGCATCGTTGCCGAAAACAAATGCTCCGTATAATCATCATCTTTCGTCGCTACGGCACGAGAACCTACTCCTCCCCTTGTTTGAGAGCGATATTCCTTGATGGCTGTACGCTTAATGTATCCTTGGGCCGAAACCGTGATCAACATCTCATCATCCGCAATCATATCTTCTACGGAGAATTCTTCATCGGTCATGTTAATCTGCGTTCTACGCTCATCCCCGTACCGAGTTTTAATATCAATCAACTCATCCTTAATGATTTGCAATTGACGCTCTGGCTTTGCCAAAATATCTTCCAAATCATCAATCAATTTCATGATTTCCGCATATTCATTCATGATCTTCTCCCGCTCCATTCCGGTTAAGCGTTGTAAACGCAACTCCAGAATCGCTTTCGATTGAATATCAGATAAATTAAATGTGGCCATCAAGCCCTCTTGGGCCGAATTTGGATCTTTAGATTCGCGGATCAACTTAATCACCGCATCCAAATTATCTAAAGCTATTATAAAGCCTTCCAAAATATGCGCGCGCTTTCTAGCTTCCCGCAGATCATATTGCGTCCGACGAACAATCACCTCATTCCGATGCTCCACAAAATGATGAATTAAATCTTTTAGATTCAACATCATCGGGCGACCCTTCACCAAAGCCACGTTATTCACACTAAAAGAGGATTGTAAAGCCGAATGTTTGTACAAATTGTTCAATACTACATTCGCCACCGCATCGCGCTTTAAATCAAACACAATCCGCATTCCTTGGCGATCAGACTCATCCCGAATCTCCGAAATCCCATCAATCCGTTTATCATTCACCAAATCCGCACATTGCTTGATCAAGTTCGCCTTGTTCACCATGTACGGAATCTCCGAAATAATAATCTGCTCTTTTCCAGTTTTAGACGTTTCAAAAGTTGCATTTCCACGCACCACAATCCGCCCACGACCTGTTTCAAACGCATTTTTAATGCCCTGAATACCATAGATCGTACCGCCCGTTGGGAAATCCGGCGCCTTAATATAGTGCATCAATTCCGGAATCGTAATATCCCGATTATCAATGTAAGCAGAAATACCATCCACAACCTCCGTTAAATTGTGTGGCGCCATATTCGTAGCCATCCCGACCGCAATTCCAGAGGTACCATTTAATAATAAATTGGGAATTTTTGCTGGCAATACCGTTGGCTCTTCTAAGGAATCATCAAAGTTCGGCTGAAAATCAACCGTCTCTTTGTTTAAATCCGAAAGCATCTCATCCGCAATTCGCTTCAAGCGCGCCTCCGTATACCGCATCGCAGCCGGAGAATCCCCATCCACAGAACCAAAGTTTCCCTGGCCATCCACTAATGGATAACGCAATGACCAATCTTGAGCCATACGAACCATCGTGTCATAGACCGACGAATCGCCATGCGGATGGTATTTACCTAATACCTCACCGACAATACGAGCTGATTTCTTATAGGATTTATTATAACTAACCCCCAACTCCTCCATTCCGTACAACACCCTCCGATGTACAGGCTTAAGCCCATCACGAACATCCGGCAAAGCTCTGGAGACAATTACAGACATCGAATAATCGATGTATGCCCCTTTCATTTCATCTTCGATGTTGATCGGGATAATATTTGATTGTAATGACATAAATAATGGTTTGATTCTATGAATAACCCAAAGACTCCAATCCGCTAAACAGGATTTTAATTGGATTTTCCAATAGATACAAATATCAAAAATTCCGCCTATTTTTCCAAGAAATAATTCACCTTTTCAATGCTTTTTATAGCTTTGTAAAATTTACATCATACACATCATTAACATACTTTGGTGAACCTGCGATTTAACCTGCGCATTCTTATTTTTTTGTGCTTTTTTGTGATTGGATTCGGACCAATTTTTGGTCAAAAAATTATTCGAAATCCTTATTTACAAGAAGTTAGCCCAAAATCCATTACCATCCGTTACCGGACTGATCTTCCTACGCCCAGCCAAATCCAATACAGCCTTACCCCTACATCTTTTAAGTTATCTAAAAATACAACGAGTGGAAATCAAACAGAGCACATCATTAAAATAGACTCGCTTGAACCCAATAGTACCTATTATTATAAGATTGTCGTTAGTCCAACGACCACCTTAGGCGATTCCACCTATTTCTTCAAAACCGCCCCTACCCCAGGTTCTAAAGATAAATTTTCCGTATGGTGCATTGGCGACATGTTCCCTGGAACCACCCAACTGAATGTCTATGAGGGTTTTAAAAAATTTAATAAAAATAAATACACGAACTTATTTTTGACCGTTGGCGACAATGTATACGGCGGTGGTACCGATGCCGATTTTCAGGCGAATTTCTTTAAGGTCTACGAAAACGGCCCTTTACTAAAACAAAGCCCGCTATTTACCTCCATCGGAAACCATGATTATGATGCCTATCAAAAAAATCAGGATAATCCCGACATGGCCTATTTTCAAAATTTTAACCTCCCGAAAAATGGCCAATCTGGAGGCCTGGCATCAAATTCAGAAGCCTATTATTCCTTCGACTACGCCAATGCCCATTTCATTTGCCTCGATTCATACGCCTGGGGAAAAGATAATATGCGAATTTTCGATGGTCCTTCCGAACAATTAGCCTGGCTTAAAAACGATTTAAAAGCAAATAAACACCCCTGGACCATCATATATTTTCATTATCCTCCGTATACGAAAGGAACCTACGATTCCGATATCGTCCCAGAATTAACAAAATTAAGGGAGATCCTTACGCCGGTTTTCGATGAATTTAATGTGGACATGGTTATTTCTGGCCATAGCCACGTTTTCGAACGTAGCCGACCGCTAAAGGGTTTAATTGGTCCATCTACCGAATTCAGTAAAAAGAATAATTGGACCCAAAATAGCTCCGGAAAATACGATAAATCCGACAATTCATGTCCCTTTATATTCCAAACCAACCCGAAGGAAAAAAATGGAGTCCTCTACGTTGTAAACGGTGTAGGAGGTGCTACAGGAAGCCCTAGAGCAGGTTTTCCGCACCCTGCCATGGAATACAGCCTGGCAGGAAAAGGAGGTTCCTTTTATTTTGAAATAGAAAATAAACGCCTAGATGCCAAGTTCATCGACGAAGACGGGCTTGTCCAGGATCAATTTACCATCATGAAGGATTTCAAACCCCGAGATCCCATTTCTCAAACGATTAATTACCTAGATAAAATCGAAATTTCTGCCTCTTGGCAAGGAGATTATGTATGGTCCACCGGAGATAAAGTAGCTAGCCTAAAAGTCGGGCCCACCGAAAAAAGTATTTTCACCGTATCCGACCCTCAAGGTTGTTTTCAAGAAAAATTTGAAATTAATGTCAATGCTCCCCTATCGATTCAACAGGTCAAGGAAGAAATAAATGATACCTTTGATTCGCTCTGTGTTTACAATATGCTAGGCCAAAAAATCAAAGAATTCCCCGAAAAAGGACATATTTCAAAACGCATAACCCAAGAGCTAAATCCAGGCCTTTATTTGTTTTTAATCGAAAAAGATGGAATTCAGCGAGTTTTAAAAATAGCTATTAGCTCTTTTTAGACGAAGATTCTCGGACGATTAATTTGGTTTTCAAAACCTCGACTCGAGATGGGATTTGTTCACCTTTATGTTGGATTTGTTCGAGCAATAATTCAATGGCCAACCGGCCAATTTCCTCTAAAGGTTGCGCAACCGATGAAATGGTCGGTGAAACCACCGTGCATATCGGCTCATTGTTAAAACTCACCATTTTTATCTGCTCCGGTACTGAAATCTTTAATTCCCTTAGCGCAACTAAAACACCTAAAGCCAAGCGATCCGAAACCACCAAAATGCCATCTGGTTGATTTTTCAATTGCATCAAAGCATAGGTTTGTTGGGTCGCTGTTTCTTGAAAATAATCCGAATGTATAATTAATGCGGGGTCTTCTTTGATTCCCGCCTCCGATAAAGCCCTTAAATAACCCAAGCGACGCTGATTACTTACCGAAACACTTTTGGGGCCTGCCAAAAAAGCAATACGCTTACAACCGGCTTCCAAAAGATGTTTAACAGCCTCATAGGCAGATTGCTCATTATCTACCATCACTTTCGAGGCTACAATTTCATCACTATCCCGATCAAAAAACACCAAAGGAATTCCTCTGCGCTGCAAGCGAGTCAAATGATCCAAATTCATGGTTTCTCTAGAAAGAGAAATGATAATGCCTTCCACTTGGCCCCTCGATAAATTTTGGATATTTGTCAATTCCCGCTCATAGGATTCTTGGGTTTGCGTGATCAATAAACTGTATCCAGCCGCTATAGCTGCCTCTTCGATCGCCTTAACCACCGTAGAAAAGAAATAATAGCCCAAATCCGGCACGATCACACCCAAGGTCTTGGTTTTACTTTTCACCAAACTAGTGGCCAATACATTCGGTTGATAATCCCACTCAGCTGCTAAATCCAAGACAGCCTTTTTCGTGTCCGGATGAATATCAGGCAAATCCCGCAAGGCTCGTGAAACCGTGGCAACCGAAACATTCAACTGCTTCGCAATGTCCTTAATGGTAACTTGATGACGCATGGGTTTAAATTTCGCTCGAATTTACACTCTTTTTTTGATAATTCAGCTATTCCTTGCGGAGGGTCCAACGAACCTTTGATCTCCCTCCAGCCATTTTTAAGGGGGGATGTTCTTTCGATAAAACAATTTCAATCAATTGAAAATCAGGAAATTGCAAACTCAACAGATCTCCCATCCGCTGACAAACAGTTTCTAACAAATCCACCGGTTCGCTCATCACCTGTTCGCATATGGTGTAGATGGACCCATAATCCATGGTTTGACTAATATCATCCATGATTTCATGTGTTACCTGTTTGGAAACGGACACCGACAAGCGATAGGAATTCCCTAAAATTCGTTCCTCTGGATATAATCCATGAAAGGCAAAAAAAGATAAATCCTCTAGATTTACTTGATAAATCTCCATGGATTAATTGATATCCCCTATTTTTCCTTGAGGACCCGTTGATTTAGCATAGGCTTCCAAAACCTTGTTTAGGGTTGGCAAGCCATCATCTTGTAGGTCCATTTCTTTCGAAACAGTCTTTTTTACTCCCCTAGGCGCTTTTACTTGGCTAGCAGGCTTTAATTTCGAGTTAGGTTTTAGGGGATTGGAAGCCGATTTTGAAGACTTGGCTGGTTTAGCTTTTGTCAAAGCATTCGCCTTCGTCGCAGCTTTGGTTTTTGTGATTGCTTTTGTTTTTGTTTCGGCTGGTTTTGACATTGACCTTGGCGTAGGATCAGCGATCGTCGATGATGTATGCCAAGTTTGAATGCGCGTTAAGGTACTTTGCGCGATTTGTGCCAATTGATTTGCAATTTCTTTCTGAGCCTCCTGTAAACCAATCAATCCCCTTTCCTTCTCCTTCAATTCCTGATTAGCCGCGGCCAATAAATTTTTTCGTTCAGATTCCGCCAAAAACGCAATTTTTTCTGCTTGTTTTTTCGCATCCTCCACAAGACCTTTTGCCTCTTGAACAGCTTTTTCGTGCACGGATTTGGCTTCTGCCTCAACTTTCATTTGCCACGATTTTTGCGCTTCCTCAGCCATTTGCATAGCCCGCAACAAAGAAATTTCCAATTCCCGCATCCGCGAAATTTCTTTATCGAATTCACTTAATTTGTTCACCAAACGACCAAATTCGCGCCGTAATTCATCCACGTAGGATTCTACTTCATCCACTTGATAGCCCCGAAAGGACTTGGAAAAACCGACTTCAGGAAATTGAAATTGCTCACTCATAAGACACTAAATTAATAAATTTCTTTCATGTATTTTCCAAACTGAAATATTTTTATCATCCGAACAGGAGACCAAAAGATTCTCAAAAGGACTCCAAATTAAGCGATTCACCGAATTTTGATGAGATCCATAACGCGCATAATCAATCACTTTTTTCAATTGCAATGTCTCACTTTCCCAAATTTTAATGGTCTTATCCATACTCCCCGTGGCTATATGTAAACCATCCGGACTGAAAACCACATCATTAATCGCATAAATATGTCCGGGTATCGAATTAATTTCCCGCTTGTCTTGCAAGGAATACGATTTGATATGTGCATCCCGACCTACTGAAATAATCAACTGATCTGATTCCCGATAAATCATCGAAAAAACCGAATTCTGATGCGCCTGCCATAACTCGAGCAATTGGAATTCCGAATCAAAAACCCGAATCCAACCATCACTATACCCAACTGCAATCTTCCCAATATCCAGTAAACAAATCGTACGCGCACTTTTTTGACCCGCTTTAATATGTCGCAATACTTGCTTCGTTTCTCGATCCAAGACCGTTATCAAGCCCGCATCGTGTCCTAGCCAAACTTGTGATCCCCAAAAATAAATCGAATAAATGGCTTGCTTGGGCATAGGAATCGAAAATACACGTTCCTGCTGGGCCACATTAACCCCATGGATCCCCTCATAATTCTGCCCTACCCACAAGATGCCTTCTGCCGAATCTAATCGCATCGCGTACACAGACCCTTCAATTTGCGCAATCACTTTCCCTACATCCGGTTTTTCCAAGTTCCATTGCACGACCCAGCCATCCGAACCCGCCGAATAAAACATGGAACTATCCATCCCCTGTTCCAAGGAATAAATAGGACCTCGATGGCCCGAAAACGTATCTATTCGTTCGATGTGCACGCAATTCCGATTTTAACTACAAAAATGGTAATTTTACAAGCAAATGTATGAATCATGCCCCAAATTTTATTAGATCCCAGGTTTACCTTGCCCCATGAATGGCATATACGGGTTTGGCATATTCAAGAGGACATTTCCTTTTTTCAATTCTTTCCCGAATCTTGGGCCATCAAGCATTCCCCAGCACACCCACAAAAATTCTTAGAATCCTGTGCGGCTCGATTTTGCTTATGGAAATTATGCCAGGAAATTGGAATCTATCATCCTGAATTCCAGCAAGACGACCGAAATAGACCCTTTTTAACCGATTCGGAATGGCATATTTCACTAACACATGCCTATCCTTATGCTGCGGCAACCCTTCGAAAACACCAGCCCGTGGGCATCGATGTGGAAAAAAAAGGAAGAAACATTATACCCATTGCGCCTCGCTTTCTTGCCGGTGAAGAACTCGAACGATGGCAAAGCGATGAAATGGCGATCACACGCGCTTGGTCTGCCAAAGAGTCAATATACAAGATGATGGCGAAACCCGGACTTTCCTTTCAAGAAGAAATTATCCTTCCCGACTTTGACCACAATCCCATATTTTGTCAAATCCAAGAACGAGATTTACAGCTGTATTGGGAAGATTTTGAGGAATTTGTCCTAACGGTCGCCGGCCAAATTTAGTCTAAGGAATCAATGATATCCGTTAGTTCTGTGCGATAATCATCATGCCCTGATTTTTCATAAGCCATGATTAGATTCCGTAAAACCCGACGTATAATTTCTAAATTCGAACAGGGCTGATAATAAATATCCAGCGGCTTTAAATTCAATTGCGCTAAATAATTATCGATATCTACCTTGTTGAAAATCAAACCTTTATTAAACACATTAATATAAAACTGGGTTTGTTCTTGCTTAAAGGTGAGGACAAAAAGATTAGGCAAATTAACTCCATAGACCGGAAGGCCTAATTTTTGAGCAATCCACAAGTAAATCACACACAAACTGATGGGATTCCCTTTTTTTGATTCTAACACGACATTGATAAATGAATTATTTGCCGCATGAAAATTTTTGGTATTGGCACCAAATTTCAATTGGTCAAACATCACGCCATTCAACACTTTAATCTGGTCAATCGGATGTAAATTATCTCGCATTTGTGGCCAAACATCATAATAGAGCTGGTCCATATCCTTTTTCAACGTAGAAAAGGAATATTCAGGAAAACGATACGTGGCTAAAATCCACATACCTTCCAACAAATCCATCGCCCCATTTTGTTTCCAATGCATTAATTTGGTCTTCATGGATTCCATTTGAAATTCATGAATCAAATTTTCAATTTTACTTTGCAAGACCGGATTTAAGCTTAAATTTTCCCATTCCGATTCTAAAATAGGTATGATGGAAGGCCCTAAGGTACGCATTTGGGTTTCAACCATTTGAACAACTTCCTGATCAGAGTCATCCATTAATTGAATCATGGCCTTAATTGCAGGTTCCTTCATGCGGGTCAGAAAATTTTAATTCAAAAATATAGACTATTCCTCTTAAATCAAAAACCTAAAAAGGATAGGACCCTACAATAAATGTTTTAACGCATAATTTTTTTTCAGGTAAAAATCGACCTAAATTTGTAGCTATGAATATTTTAATCACTGGCGGCGCAGGTTTTATTGGTTCTCATACCTACGTGGTACTTAAGGAACATGGATATACGCCGATTATCGTAGACGATTTTTCAAATTCTTCAGAGTCGGTCATTGGCCAATTAACCAAAATTTGTCCAGGTGAAGTCCTTTATTTACAGGCAAATGTGAATAACCCTGCCACTTACGATTTGGTTTTCAACCAATATAAAATCGATGGAGTCATCCATTTTGCGGCTTCTAAAGCCGTGGGTGAATCCGTAGAAAATCCCTTAAAATATTACCGGAACAATGTCGCTGCGACCGTTTTGCTCCTAGAAAAAATGAAGGAATATCAAATCAATAATTTGGTATTTTCGTCTTCTTGTACGGTGTATGGCCAACCAGAACAGTTGCCCGTGACCGAAAATTCACCCGTTCAAAAAGCCATGTCACCCTATGGCAATACGAAACAAATTTGCGAAGAAATTATTTCAGATACTGTAGCGGCCTCTACTGACTTTAAAGCTATTTCTTTACGCTATTTCAATCCCGTCGGGGCACATCCAAGCGCTTTAATCGGTGAATTACCGCTCGGGACTCCGGCCAACTTAATCCCTTTCCTTACCCAGTCTGTCGCCGGATTACGTGGTCCTTTGAATGTCTATGGAACGGATTATCCGACGCCCGATGGTACAGCCATTCGTGACTATATACATGTATGTGATTTGGCCGAGGCTCATGTAAAAGCACTCAGTCATTTGGTAAGCAAAAAACAAGAATCCTATTACGATTTTTTCAATATTGGTACCGGCGAAGGTAGTTCTGTTTTGCAGGTCATACAGGCCTTTGAAAAAGCCACAGGAAAGAAAGTGGACTATGTGACACAGCCTCGTCGGACCGGAGACATCACCTCCGTATATGCCGCCACAGGAAAATCCTGGGAGGTATTAGGTTGGAAAACTACCCGAAATCTAGAAGAATCATTAAAAGACGCATGGGCTTGGCAAGAGGCCCTTACATAGATATGAAAAAAATTGTTATTACCGGAGGTGCCGGATTTATTGGGTCCCATGTGGTTCGTTTATTCGTGCAGAAATACCCCGAATACCAGATTTTCAACTTAGATGCATTAACCTATGCAGGAAATTTGGCCAATAATGAGGATATCGCCCAATCTCCAAATTATTTTTTCATCAAAGCCGACATCACCGATGCCGCATATATCGATGCACTTTTTGCCGAACATCAATTTGATGGCGTATTACATCTAGCAGCAGAATCCCATGTGGATCGCTCGATTGAGGACCCTTTGGCCTTCGTAAAAACGAATGTCATCGGAACCGTGAATCTATTACAAGCCGCCAAAAAATACTGGAAGGGCCAAATGGAAGGCAAGCGTTTTTACCACATTTCCACCGACGAAGTATACGGGGAATTGCACAATCCAGAAGAATTCTTTTTAGAAACGACCCCATACGATCCACGTTCGCCCTATTCGGCATCCAAGGCATCTTCGGATCATTTTGTTCGCGCATTTCACGAGACCTATGGCTTGCCGACGGTCATCACAAATTGTTCCAATAATTATGGACCCAACCATTTCCCTGAAAAATTAATACCCTTGATGATACATAATATCATCCACAAAAAACCTCTTCCTGTGTACGGAAAAGGCGAAAATGTGCGGGATTGGTTATACGTTATTGATCATGCACGTGCAATCGATGTGGTTTTTCATGAGGGGAAAATTGGCGAAACCTATAACATAGGCGGCTTTAACGAATGGAAAAATATTGATTTGGTACATTTGTTATGCCAAATCATGGATGAAAAATTAGGCCGTCCAGCGGGAAGTTCCACGGAATTAATCCATTACGTAACAGACCGAGCCGGGCATGATTTACGGTATGCGATTGATGCCAATAAGATCATGAATGAATTAGGTTGGAAACCGAGTTTGCAATTTGCCGAAGGTCTTGAAAAAACGGTGGATTGGTATTTATCGAATGAAAAATGGTTGAACGATGTCACATCGGGCGATTATCAAAAATATTACACAAACATGTACCAAGAACGATAAGCATGAAAGGAATCATATTAGCCGGAGGATCTGGCACGCGTTTACACCCATTGACCCTTGCCGTGAGCAAGCAATTAATGCCTGTGTACGACAAACCCATGATTTATTATCCATTGTCCATCTTAATGCTAGCTGGAATTCGCGAAATCTTGATTATTTCCACGCCACATGATTTACCGAATTTTGAGAAATTATTAGGCGATGGGTCAAATATCGGTTGTCACTTCGAATATGCAGTTCAACATGAACCGAATGGCCTTGCGCAAGCTTTTGTCATCGGCGAAAAATTCATTGGCGAAGAAAAGGTAGCGCTCGTCTTAGGTGATAACATCTTTTATGGCTCTGGTCTGAGTAAATTATTGCAGGCAAATAACGATCCTGAAGGTGGCGTGGTTTATGCCTATTTGGTGAATGACCCTGAACGCTATGGCGTAGTGGAATTTGACTCAACGAAAAAGGTGATTTCGATCGAGGAAAAACCGGCCCAACCAAAATCTAATTATGCCGTTCCAGGCCTCTATTTTTATGATAATGAGGTAGTGGAAATCGCTAAAAACATCGCTCCATCGCCACGCGGAGAATATGAAATCACAGATGTAAATAAGGAATATTTGAAACGCGGCAAGTTATCCGTGGGCATTTTGAATCGGGGAACGGCCTGGTTAGACACAGGAACCTTCGCTTCCTTGATGCAGGCGGGACAATTTGTACAGGTAATCGAGGAGCGCCAAGGAATGAAAATCGGTTGTATCGAAGAGGTTGCCTATCGCATGGGCTATATTGATGCCAAACAATTGGAAGCCATCGCGAAACCATTGGTAAAAAGTGGATACGGAGAATATTTATTAAATATACTAAAATAGAATAATGCCAGCCATTAGGGCCAGGCTAAAGAGGACAATGGAAGGGATTTTGGTGTATTGTGCCAACACAAAAGTTATTGCTAGTACGCCAACATCCACAAAATCACCTTTCACAATCATGGGATTAACAAAGGTATACACCGCCACCATCGTCAGACCGACTGAAGTAGCCTGAATTCCTGCCAAGGAGGCACGAATGAAGCGATATTGTTTCAGTTGACCCCAAATGCGGTAGACAAAAAAAATCATAAAAGTGCCCGGCAAAAACACGCCCAGAGCACCTATCGCACTGCCCATTAATTCTCCCCACACCCCATAATCCTTCATCAATAATACGCCTAAATAGGAAGTCAACGCAAAAACCGGACCTGGTAAGGATTGGGACAAGGCCATACCCGTTAAGAAATCATCGGCAGAAATCAGCTTTTTAAATTCGACAAATTCAGTAAATAATACCGGCGCCAATACTTGACCTCCCCCAAAAACAAGGCTCCCATTTCGGTAAAAATTCTCAAAGATCCGGATAGGAAAATAATCTGTAAAATGTCCTAAGAGTGCCAAAAACACTAAAAATCCCCAGAATAAATGAAAATTCGCCCAGGGAATGACCATCTTGTGTTTATTCTGTCGAGGAAATTTCTTGTAATTCAAGGAGGAAATTGTTCCACCAAGCAATAAGACCAATGGAAAAATAAAAGGATTCGGAAATCCGATGCCAATGAACAAGGTGACTAAAAATATCAGCACGTATATGGGTCCCGATATGACTTTTTGAGCCATAAACCAGCCGGCTTGTAGGATTAATCCGACCCCAACCGGTAATACATAATGAATAATTTCTCGATTTCTCAAAAAGGTCATCCCGAATGCCGCCAAAGTCATGACAAAAACCGCCGGACTGATCCAAATGATCGTAGTCAAATAAGCTAAACCCGCTCCTCCTCTTTTATAGCCGATGGCCGTAAGCACTTGGGTCGACGTAGGCCCCGGCAACACGGAACACAAGGCATGAATTTCAAATAATTCATGCTCCTCTATGTACTTTTTTTCCTGGACTAAACGCTTTAAAAAAAGTGCCATATGCACTTGTGGACCGCCAAAAGAGGTAGAGGCTAGAACCAATACATCCCATAAAAACTCAAGATGTTTGTATCCTTTCCACATTGATTTATTTTTTTAATAAACCTAATTCGATCAAGCGTTCCGTTAAAAATTCTCCGGCAGTCATGTCCACATATAATTTGGGATATTCAGGACTGACACAGGAAGGCAAGCAACTTAAATCCATTTCCGACCGCGGATGCATAAAAAAAGGAATGGAATACCGGGAGGAAGCCATTTTTTCCCGAGGAGGGTTCACCACCCGGTGAATGGTGGATTTTAATTTATGATTCGTTAAGCGATCCAACATATCCCCCACATTTACCACTACTTGATCCGGCAAAGCCGTAATCGGAATCCATTTTCCGTCCATGCGAAGTACTTCAAGCCCTTCTGCCGAAGCGCCCATTAATAAGGTAATCAAATTGATATCCCCATGCGCCGCTGCTCGAACAGCCCCTTCAGGCAAAGCATCCGGATTTAAAATCGGGAAATAATGGATCGCCCTCAAAATCGAATTTCCATGTAAAACTTTTGACTCAAAATAATCCTCAGGCAAGCCCAAATATAGCGCAATGGCTTGTAATAAAGACTTTCCAGCGGCTTCCAAGGTTTGAAAGGCCTGAACGGTTTGACGTTCAAAACCTGGTAATTCAGCTGGAAATACATTTTCAGGATATTCCTCCCAAATCGAATCTCCATCCGCCTGATGCACCTGGCCTACATGGTAAAATTCTTTTAAATCGGGTACTTTAAAGCCTTTAGCGGTTTCTTTTCCTTTGCCTACGTAGCCTCGCTGGCCTGCAATTCCCTCAATCTCATAGGCTTGCTTCAAGGCATCCGGCGATTGAAAGAAATTTTCCACTTCCTGATACAGGTCCTTGGTAAATTGTTCGGCTAATCCGTGTCCTTTAATGGCCACAAAACCTATTGTATTAAATGCAGTGCCTAAATCTTGGACAAATCGGGCTTTTTTTTGTGCATCACCGGATGTGAAATCGCTTAAATCTAAAGAAGGAATTTCGTCTAATAACATGTTATGCGTTGATTTTATCGAATTTTTGAGACACAAAATCCCAATTAACCACATTCCAAAACGCCTGAATATAATCCGCACGTTTGTTTTGATACTTCAAATAATAGGCATGCTCCCATACATCGATGGCCATTACCGGAACGCCTTTGGTTTCTACGACATCCATCAACGGATTATCTTGATTTGCCGTAGATGTAATTTGTAATTTTCCATCTTTCCAAATGATCCAAGCCCAGCCAGAACCGAATCGACCGGTCGCAGCCTTCGTAAACTCCACCTTCATGGCATCCATGCCGCCTAAATCCTTTTGGATCTGTGCAGCTAATTTCGCACTAGGCTGAGATCCCTTGGCAGGTCCCAACAATTGCCAAAAAAAGCTGTGGTTCCAATGGCCTCCCCCGTTATTCCGTACGGCGACAGGTTGTTTTGAAATTTGGCCCATTAATTCGTCTATCGATAAACCAGCAGCGGCTGTTCCCGCCAAAGCCTTGTTCAGATTATCTACATAGGCCTTATGGTGGCGATCGTGGTGAATTTCCATGGTCATCGCATCAATATGCGGTTCCAAAGCAGTAAAGGCATAGCCTAAAGCCGGTAAGGTAAAAGGCGCATTCTCCATTTCTGAAGAAGGTTGATGCACTTTAGAAAAGCTAGACATCATAAATCCAGCCCCTAAAAAAGCCGTAGCTCTTTGTAAAAAATCAATTCGTTTCATGATTTATATTTTTTAATTATTCGTACACAACTCGGCCCACGATGCTGCGGCCCAGCGTAATTTCATCTGTATATTCCAAATCCCCACCAATTGGTATCCCGCGGGCGATGGTGGATAATTTGACGGCATAGTCTGCTAATTTTTTGGTCAAATAAAAGGCGGTGGTATCCCCTTCCATGGTCGGGCTTAAGCCTAAAATCACTTCTTTGATATCGCCAGCGGCCACACGTTGGACTAAGGATTCGATCGTCAAATCGTTCGGGGAAATCCCTGACAAAGGAGAAATGATTCCTCCAAGCACATGGTATAAGCCCATGTATTGCCCCGTATTTTCGATGGCCAATACATCTCGTAAATCTTCCACGACCATGAGTATACTTTCATCCCGCTTCGTACTGGCACAAATACCGCATAAATCCCCATCGGAAATCATGTGACATTTGGGACAATAGCGGGTTTCAGTGCGTAATTGAACGACTGCATGGGCTAATTGAAGCGATTGAGATTCAGGTCGTTTTAATAAATGTAAGGCCAAGCGAAGTGCTGATTTCTTCCCTATCCCAGGCAATTTGGAAATTTCTTCCACCGCCTGTTCTATAATTCGAGAAGGATAGGTATGCATCATGGCTTAGGATTCAAAAGATTCGATTTCGGCGGAAATGCCTCGACGACAAATTTCATTTCGCATACGCACCAATTCATCAAATTCCCCGGATTTTACGCCACATTTTCCTTTGAAATGAATTTGCAAGGTACATTGTTCCGCCTGTTCTGGGCTATGTTCACATACCTCTATTAAGGTTAATATCACGTATTCGAAGGAATTAACTTCGTCGTTATATACGACTAATTGATGAGCCGGAACCGTTAGCGTCTCTTCCAATACTTCCACTTCCACCTGCCATTTCTCTTGCTCTGCAAAAGAAATATTAAATCGAGAATCGTTATCTACGGAGAATTCCATATTTTTGATTGCGTGTGTAAAGACCTAAGACAAATTTAAAAAAAAATCCAGTTAAACCTCTATGTCTGTTCAATTAGCCGGTGGAATTCTTGCCATCTATTTTGCCTTACTTTTATTGATCTCCTATTTTACATCAAAAGGCGCGGATACGCATGCATTTTTTACGGCCAATCGGCAATCGCCCTGGTGGTTAGTGGCCTTTGGGATGATTGGAACCTCCATTTCGGGTCTTACATTCATTTCCGTTCCGGGGGCCGTTGGGAAAACGTCCTTCACCTATTACCAAGTCATATTAGGACATTCTTTGGGTTATTTAACCATTGCGCTCGTACTAATGCCTCTTTATTATCGCTTAAATCTGATTTCTATTTATGGTTATTTGGAAAAGAGATTTGGGTTTTGGTCCTATAAAACGGGTTCAGCTTTCTTTTTGCTTTCTCGGACCATTGGTTCCGCCGCTCGTTTGTATTTAGCGGTTAATGTATTACAAATCGCCATTTTTGCGCCCATCGGTGTACCATTTGCGGTCACCGTCTTTATTTCGATCTTTTTAATTTGGCTCTACACGCATCGCGGGGGGGTGAAAACGATTATATGGACGGATACGTTGCAGACCCTATTTCTCTTAGTTGCGCTGTTTATTACGATTTTCTTAGTGGGCCAACGAATGAACATGGGTTTCAGCGACATGGTTCATACCATTTCCGATAGCCCCTATTCCAAGATGTTCGAATGGGATTGGCGAAACCCGCATTTCTTCGGCAAGGACTTTTTAGCTGGGGTATTTATCGCCATCGTGATGACCGGATTAGATCAGGATTTGATGCAAAAAAACTTGACTTGTAAGTCGATCGGGGAAGCACAAAAAAATATGTTCTGGTTTTATTGGGTGCTTTTATTGATCAACCTCCTGTTTTTATCCCTCGGTGCACTTCTCTATATATATGCCCAAGCGAACCAAATCGCCATTCCTACGAAAACCGATGAGCTATATCCCCTTTTGGCTTTAGGGGGGCAATTTGGCACTTTGGCTGCTATTACCTTCTTATTAGGGATCATCGCTGCATCCTATGCGAGTTCGGATTCTGCCCTCACGGCCTTGACGACTTCCTTTTGCATCGACTTTTTACGCATCGAAAAATTCAAAGAGGAGAAACGCACCAAAATCAAACACCGGGTTCATTTAGGCTTTTCATTCCTATTTTTCATTGTCATTGGGCTTTTTCACCTATTTAACAATCAGGAATTAATCGCGGCGGTATTTAATTTGGCCGGCTATACCTATGGTCCTTTATTAGGCTTATTTTCATTCGGTTTATTCACAAAAAAGGCGATAAAGGACAATTTAGTTCCTGCGGTGTGTGTGGCCTCCCCCATCATCACATTTGTGTTAGAAAGCCAATCTCAGGCTTGGTTTGGAGGATTTGGATTCGCCAAATTAATCTTAAATGGATTTATCTGTTTTAGTCTCTTATGGCTAATACGCAAAAAAGGCGACCAATAGGTCGCCTTTTTAGAATCTAAAATCGAAATGGCTTAGTTTTGAATAAACTCGCCGTTTGCTTTTAATTCAATTTCTTCACCGACAACGGCCACCGGCATAGAACCTACGCCAAAAGCAGAACGGTTTAATGTACCTGTGAATTTAAAACCAGCTACTTTTTTGCCAGCTTTGTTCATGGTCGTTCCGTTCAAGGTACCATCCAAAGTAACTGATTTAGTCACCCCGTGCATCGTTAAATCACCTACTAATTTATACTTACGATCTGCTACTTTCTTGAAAGACTTAGAAACGAAAGAAATCGTTGGGAATTTAGCTGCATCAAAGAAATCTGGTGATTTTAGGTGCGTATCCCGACGGTCATTATCTGTAAATACCGTATTCACATCTGCCGTCAATTCAAAAGTTGCATCTGAGAAATCATCTTTCGTAGCAGTCAAGGTAGCATCCGAAATTTTAAATGCGCCTTCTACATCGGAAATCGTTAAGTGAACCACACTGAAACCTACTTTAGAGTGGGCTTTATCCACCGAGAATTTTTGTGCTTGCGCAGAAAAAACAAAGGCCGAAAGAGCCAAAAGCATTACCATTTTTTTCATGAGTATTTTATTTTATTGTTTAACGTTTAAATTTAACGAATCAGAACGGAATAATACAAATTTTAAGACCTAATTGATCATCTCGTCGACATTAAAAATTCTTTTTCACCTCTTCCACATCATCCATTTCAATCGTTTTCTTGATTTTTCGCCAATCGATTGTTTTATTGTATTTCAATAAAGTCTTATCAGGATCAAATACGCGCTTATCAGGAACGACCAAATTATAAGGCTTGAAATCAGGCTTCTCCGTAAAAAAATCATCTAACAAACTGGCCGTTTGATCATAATGATTCACCGGCGGAATCCCCAAAAGCCCATAAATGACCCGTAAAATCGAACCAAAATTCGCATGCGTATGAGACACATAATCCTTTTTCACATAAGGGCCCACCATCATCAACACACTCCGATGCGCATCCACATGATCCGCTCCCCCTTGTGGATCATCCTCGGTCACAATGACCAACATATTCTTCCAATAAGGCGTATGCGATAAAAATTGCAACATTCTTCCCAATGCCAAATCATTATCTTCCATATAAGACTGCCGAAACGGAAAACCATTCACGGTCGACGTATCTGCCCCATGGTCATTCGGCAACTGTATCGTCACCAAAGATGGCATCTTCCCTTTGCCAGTTAACCACTTGCTTGTAAATTCCGATTCAAACTGTGCCACCCGAAACTGATCTGGAATACTCATATTAAAACCAGCATAATTATGGCTCGTGTTTGGATACAAGGCTTTTTGCATCGGAACCATCACGACATGCCCCGCACCTGTTAGGGTATCAAACCAATCTTCCCGCACATGGGCTGTCTCATTGGCCTCACCAAAATTATAAAAAGAGACATTCTGACGCTCCAAAGCCTCCCAAATTCCGCCTACTTCCGCATAATCTTCCGGATCCATACTACCCGTGGATCCCGGGAATCGCCTTCCTGGTGCCTCGGAAAATAGTTTGGCCGTTTTTGAAACTTTTGAATTAGCCTCGACCCACTCATTTGGAATCACGCCCATCATCCAATGATGCCCATGAATCGACGCATCACTGTCACAATAAAAATTATCACTCATCGAAAATGCCTTCGCAATCCGGTGGTGATTCGGCATGACATCGACATGCTCAAAATTGTACAAGGAATTTTTTACAGTTTGATTTAAGCCATAGCGCGCCATGGTAGAATCGCCATTCGCACCTTTAATTTGACCAAAAATCTCATCATAGGTCCGATTTTCCTTCGTAATGTAGACGATGTGTTTAATTGGAGATGCGCTATTCGAGCCTAATGAAAAGGTTTTATTGCCACGATTAGCCACCTGATTCACCCGAAATGTATTATTTTTTACCTCTTGCGTAAATGAAGCCAATTGGTTCATCGAGGGCATTGGGATAATTTGAAATGTGCCTAATTGAATATCCCCTACATAGGTTCCTTGTTCCGGTGATTTAAATCCTTTTCCGCCATTGGGACCTGCGCCATATCCCCGACTGGATGTGACATAAAGTGTTTTTTCATCGGCTGATAAGGCGACGCGCGTAGGGCCCCAACCGGTGGGAATAAAGCCTTTGGTTTGTTGGCTTTTTACATCAATCACCGCCACCGCATTTAAGCCTAAACAGGTCACATAGAGCGTTTTTTCATCAGTACTTAGCTTAATCCCAAAGGGTAAATAGCCTCTTCGCTTGTCCAATAAAGGAGAAAATCGAATCGGAATATGGGAATTGATTTTACGGGTTTTGATATCGATAACGGCAATGTTATCATTGGTGGCATTTGTCACATAGGCAAATTGGGAACCCACGGCCAGCGAATTAGGACTCGAACCACCCACCACTTCCATTTCTTCCACCATCTCACCTAATTGAAATCCAGGTTTAAACTTTTTAACGATTTGATTTCGAGTTAAATCAATTTGAAATACGCTCATCGCCTCATCTGAACGTGGATCGCCTAAACCAGGAATTTTTTTCCCTTCGATTTCCGTTCCTTCCCGAGATTCTTTCGTGTCATTTCCATACGGATGGTACGGAATGTATTGGGATTGTAAATTTTTTACATTGGTTCCCTGGACCAAGGGATAGGCATACATCCCCACATTCGCTTCAAACGCATATTTTTGATCGGGACTGATTTGAATCCCAAAAGGCAAGCGGCCCGTAGGAACGCTAGCAAGTAATTTTCCTGAACTTATATCGATACGAACCATGCGGTAATTCGCACGGTCCAAGACTAAAAGTTGGTTTTTACTAGCCAACAAGGCCAAATCCGAAGTAAAACTATCATCAAATGAAAATTTTCCAATCTTCCCATTTAAAGAAAAACTACGTAAAACCGCACCACTTTCAATCGCTACCTCCAAAACCGTCCCCGCATCTCCCCCACTAAGGTAAACATGGCGGCTATCGCTTGAAAAAACAACTCCTAAAAACGAACTCTTTCCATAAGGAGATAATTTCGAGGGTGTGCCAAATTTCGGAAATCGTTTTTTCGTTTGTGTTTGCAGATCG
>Ga0114958_10000218_pt1 | contig 49472 bp, 34 predicted proteins | sample C_130208_EF_Meta_FD_89577 | JGI IMG/M metagenome (GOLD analysis project Ga0114958, IMG submission 89577) | Freshwater microbial communities from Lake Croche, Canada to study carbon cycling - C_130208_EF_MetaG | ecosystem: Environmental > Aquatic > Freshwater > Lake | place: Lake Croche, Canada... | reverse complement strand
TCAACGCCCTGCGCCTCAAAGCCAGCGCCCACCAGCTCAAATAGTCACCGGCGCCGCCGCAGGCCGAGGCACAACGCGCCGACTAACAGGAATAGGGCGCCCGGCTCGGGGATGGGCGACGCCAGCCAGGCCAGGCCATACTGCTCGGCGCTCACCGCGTTGGTGGTGTCGTAAACCATGCCGTTGAAGAGCACCCGCAGGCCGTATTGCCCCGCGGCCAGGCTATCCAGGCGCAGGAACTCGGCGTTGTTATAAGTGGTCATCGACTCGCCGACCATCACGGTGAATTGCCCGCCGCCATCAATCGACCAGACCTGCAGGTCCAGGTTGGAAAACGCCACGTCGCTGCCGGTCTGGGTGAGATCATCGAAATTGCGCACCGCAAACCAGTTGAGCGCGACGGTTAGAGCCATCTCCTGGGTGAACGCCGCGTCAAACCGGTATTCCAGGGTGTTGCCCAAGTGGATCGTGGCGCTGTCCCAACCGGCGCTGGCGATCATCCCACCGGCACCGCCGGGCACGCCGCGGGTGCCCTCGAAATAGACCTGCTCCGCCGCGATCAGATTCAGCGCGCCGGCCCCGGTCTTGAGGTCGAGCGCCTGGGTGGTGACGTTCATGGCGTTTTGGGCGTTGTTCCAGCCGATGGTCTTGGTGGCGCCGGCCATCAGCACGGATTTGATCACCCGGGTGTCCAGCGCCTGGGTCAGCACGCCCGGATTGCCCGCGAAAATGGTTTTGGCCGCATCCTTGAGCAAGGAAATCCCGCCGGCCACGATCGGCGACGCGAAACTCGTGCCGCTCTCGTTGACGAAATACTGGGTGGTCGGCGACGGGTCCTGCACGGCGCCGGCGTATGGGACGCTCGCGCCGAGCGAGCCGCTGTTGCCGAAATAGGCCGCGAGAAAGAACTCCTCGCCCGGGGCTGCGATGTCCACCGCTGCCCGCACGCCGGTGAGGGTGGTGCCGCCGTTAGGGCCGGGAATAAAGAAATCGACCATCCCACTCGACGAGAAATCCGACGGCTGCAAAAAGCTGGAACCGCCCAGCGAGCCGACGGCGATGTTGTTATAGCAGGAGCCGGGATATGACACCGCGGCAGCGCTGCCGCCGTTGCCGGCCGATACCACCAAGGCCACCGAGGCGTTCTGCCGGGCCAGGCCATCAATGGCCAAAGCTTCCACCGAGGTGGCCGAGGGGTCGCCACTGCCCCAGCTGCTGTTGATCACGTCCGGCCGAGCCACTCCCGCCGGCAGCCCGGTCCCTTGGAAAAACGCCTTGTAGGCGGTGACCACCGACGCCTCCGTGGTCGAAAAGGACCCCAGCTGCGTGGCCGAAAAATCCACCGCGATGCCGCCCGAGATCACCGCGGCATCGGGTGCCATACCAACTCCATATATGGTGTTGTCCAAAATCCCGTTCGAATACCCGCTGCCGGCCAGCACATGCCCCACCATGGTGGCGTGGAAGTCCATTTCATTCAAACTGCCCGCCGCCGGATTGACATAAGTGGTAAAGCCGGTGGTCACCTCCGGAGCCCGCACGAAGGCCTCGTGGCCGGACCAGATCGTGCCGGCCTCGATGTTGCCGATGACCGTACTGCCACCCCGGAAGCCGCTGAAGTAAAACAGATCCCACCCCTCCACCGCAAAATTAATCACCGATGAACTGTCAAAGTGCCCGCTATCGACATTGTAATGGCCGGCAATGACCAACGAGCGCGGATCGGTCTGCCCCACCGCCATCGGCATGGATAAGCAAATGACGGCGGCGAGACCGGACAAGGTGCGCATAAGCGGCGTGAGTAGCAATTCCGCCCACCCCTCGCAACCCCTCATTTCCAGGCGCGTCAATTTCAGTGAAATGGTGACAACGCTCTTCCCGCGTGGCCACCCCCTTGTGCATACGCCGCGGCAAGCCGGAGAAACGGAGCGGCTAGCGGCTAGGGGCTAGCGGTCAGGGAAGAGTCGAAGAAAGAGGCTTCGCGCCGCGATTTCGTCTCCTCCTAGCCCCTAGCCCCTCACCGACCTGTCTGACCTGTCCCCAGCCCCTCAGTTTTCGAGTCCGTGGCGCCAGCGTAGCGGTGGAGGGCGATTATGCGCTTGCACCGCGGCGGGCCGACCGGGACTCTTGCGGCGTGATTTCGCCGTTGAATGTCGTTGCGTCGGTGCTGCCGGTCTATTTGTTGATTCTGGCAGGTGCCCTGCTGCGCCGCACGGGCATTGTACGGGCGGAGCATGACGAGGGGGTGATGCAGGTGGTATACACCGTCATGCTGCCCTGCTTCATGCTCGACAAAATTCTCGGCAGCGCGGTGCTCAAGAGCGGCGCGGTGGTGCTCAGCTCCATCGGGCTGGGCTTTGGACTGATCCTGGTGGGCTTAGCCATCGGATTCGGGGTAGGGCGGCTCATCGGCCTGGAACGGGGCACGGGCATGCGCACCTTCGCCCTGACTGCGGGCAGCCAGAATTACGGTTTCACCGCCGCGCCGGTGGTGCAAATCCTGTGGAGCACCGGGGCCCTTGCGATTCTTTTTGTGCACAATATCGGCGTCGAACTGGCGATGTGGTCGGTGGGTGTCATGATCATGAGCGGCGAGCGCGCCATCCCGTGGCGCAAGGTTCTCAACGGGCCGGTGCTCGCGGTGGCCACCGGGTTGTTGTTGGTGGCGCTCGGCTGGGATGCGTATTGTGTCGGTCCCGCGCGCACGGCCTTGTCCATGATCGGCATCGGGGCCTTCCCGCTGGCGGTGTTGATCACCGGCTGCACCATCATGGATCTCGTCGTCGCGGAACCACCGACCTGGAAAATCATCCTCGGATCATCCTTGGTGCGCCTGGTGCTCGCACCCATCGCCATTCTCACCGCTGCCAAATTCCTGCCCATCGCCACCGAGCTGCGCCAAGTGCTCGTCGTCCAAGCCGCCATGCCCGCCGCCATGACGCCCATCATGCTCGCCCGGATGTATGGCGGCCGCCCGGCCATCGCGGTGCAAATCGTGGTCTGCACCACCGCCTTGAGCCTGATCTCGCTGCCCTGGATCATCACCCTGGGCTGCCAGTGGATTAGCCTCCAACCGGTGCTGCCCTGACGCAGTGAGATGGAGATGGATTTGGCGGGTCCGTGCTTGAAAAACGGGCAGCGGGTCGTTATGGCTGCGGAGTGCTGATTTGCAACCGCCTTGATGAACTCGCCGCGCTCGGGGAGCCGCTGCATTTGGCCTTGGGGGTTTTCGACGGGGTGCATGTCGGTCACCAAGCGGTGATCGCGCGAGCGGTGCGGGCGGCGGCCAGCGGCGGCGGGTTGGCCGGGGTGCTCACTTTTGAACCACATCCGATCCGCGTGTGCGCACCGGAAAAAGCCCCGACGTCACTACTCGAAACCTTGGAGCACAAGGCGCGCATCGTAAGCGACCTGGGCGTCGGGTTGTTCGTTCCGCTACACTTCGACGCGGCGTTCGCGGCGATGGCCGCCACCGAATTCATCACACGCCTCACGGCGGCTCCGGTCCGCACCATCGTGGTGGGTGAAGATTGGCGCTTCGGCCACCATCGCAGTGGCGACGTGCCCTTGCTCCGGCGCGAATCGGCCAAGCGTGGCTTCCGCCTTGAGGCGGTGCCACCCGTGATGTTGGATGGCGAGCGCATCAGCAGCTCCCGCATCCGCCAAGCCCTTCGCGATGGCAACCTCGCGGCCGCCGCCCGCATGCTGGGGCGGCCCTACTCGGTGAGCGGCACCGTCGTCCACGGCAACCACCTGGGACGGACCTTGGGGTTCCCGACCGCGAATCTGGCCACCGGCGACAGCCAGTTGCCGCCCGACGGCGTGTGGGCGGTGCGCGTCGCCGAGCGCGACGGCCGCTCATGGGAAGGGGTGGCCAATCTGGGGGTGCGCCCGACGCTCGGTGGCGCGACCCACCAGTTGGAAGTGCACTTGTTCGGGTTTACCGGCGACCTCTATGGCTGCCATCTCAATGTCTGGTTTGAAAAATACCTGCGCGCCGAAATCACCTATCCCTCACTGGAAGCCTTGCAAAGCCAGATCGAACAAGACGCGCAGGCCGCACGCGAGGCGCTCGCGCTGCCCCACCCGGCACCCGGAAAAACTCCCGCTTGACAGCACGAGCGTTCATGTGAACACTCGTCATGTGAACATCATCAAACCCATCCTTGCGAGAATCCTCCCACTCTTGCAAGAACGCTTCCCAACCCACTTCCCGCGGCGCGGACTCCGACCGCCAACCCGCGAAATCCAACTGGAATTCCCATGGCTGGCAAAAAGATGAGTTTTCAGGATTTTACGCTTACGCTGGCCGCTCAAGCCCACTATATGTCGTGGCAAGCATTCGCATGGAGACTCTCAAACCTCATTTTTCAAGCCGCAGTCGGGCCGTCTTGCTGGTCACCGCCTGTCTCGTCGGTTCCCTAACCGCCGGGGATCCCGCCGGGCGAGTCGCCGCCCACCGCGCCGCCGCGCTTGAAGAAGCCCAGGAACTGCTGCTCAAGGGCGACCAAGCCTATCAGGGCGAACGCTATGCCCAAGCCATGGAAGCCTACGCGGGTGCCCGCGAAATCATGCCCGACGCCCCCAGGTCCGCGGCGCTGCGCGCCGCCACCACCGAGCGCTACGCCCAGGCGGCCGTGGCCCAAGCACGCGTGCTCTCGCGCAACGGTGATGTCGCGGGTGCCAAGGCGGCCGTGGACCAGGTGCTCACCCCAGACGTGGCTCCCGACGATCCGACCGCGCTCGCCATGCGCGCCCAACTCGATGACCCGATCCGCACCAATCCCGCCCTAACCGCCGAACACGCGAAGCATGTCGATGCCGTGCGACGTCTGCTATACAGCGCCGAGGGGGCCTACCATCTCGGCAAATGGGATGAAGCCAAGCAGCACTACCAAGCGGTATTGCGGATGGATCCCACCAACACCGCCGCCCGCCGCGCCATGGAACAACTGGCCGCCGCCAAGGGCGGTTATCATCAAGCCGCCTACGACCAAACCCGCGCCGAAATGCTCGACCAAGTCGCCGCCAGTTGGGAACTGCAGGTGCCGGCACTCGGAGCCGGGCCGGCAGATCCGGGTGGCGCGCCCGGCGCCTTGGGCAAGATCACCCTCGCCGCCAAGCTGGATCGGATCATCATCCCGAAAATCGCCCTCGAGCAGGCCTCGCTGGACGACGCGCTGGATTTCCTCCGCGTCAAGGCCGCCGAAAACGACACCCAGGAACCCGATCCCGCACGCAAGGGGGTGAATTTCACCGTCAACCTCGGCCCCCCGGATTCCCTCGTGGCCAAACAAATTCGTGACCTGCGCTTCAACCTCCAGCTGACCCAGGTCCCGCTCTCCGGAGTGCTCACATACCTCGCGCAAAACACCCGTACCGCATTCACCACCGACGAGTTCTCGGTGCTCATCAGCGCCGCGGGCACCACCTCCGACGAGCTGGTCTCACGCAGCTACCGCGTGCCGCCGGATTTCATTTCCAACCTGAACAACGGCAGCGGCTCCGCCACTACCAAGGAGACGGATCCGTTTGCCGCCACTCCGGCCAAGCCAGGCTTGATCACCACGCGTCTCAGCGCCCAGGAAGCCTTCGCCAAACAAGGGGTCACGTTCCCAACCGGAGCCAGCGCCAACTACAGCGCCGCCGCTAACACCCTGCGCGTCATCAACACGGCAGCCAACCAGGATGTGATCGCCCAGATCGTGGATGCCATGACCCAAACCGAACCGGTGATGGTGTCGGTGCGGGTGACCATGATCAAAACCCAGCAGACCAACCTCAAGGAACTCGGCTTTGACTGGCTGGTCACCCCCCTCGCGCTCAACGCGGCCAACGAGGTTTTCGGCGGAGGCGGCACCATTGGCAACAGCGGTGGCCGCACCGGGGCCGATTTCATCAACCCGGTCAATTACACCAACATCGGCGGCGTCCCGGCCAATCCAACCGACAAGGTCAGCTCCAACGTCATCTCCAACGGCCTGCGCTCTGGCTCCCAGGCCATCGATTCCAACAGCATCGACGAGTTGATCAACAACCCCAATCACTCCACCCAGCAAACCAGCGTGGCTCCCGGCGTCCTGGCCGTAACCGGCCTTTTCTCGAGCAACCAAGTGCAAATGGTGATGCGCGGCCTCAACCAGCAGAAGTCCGTGGATATCATGGCCCAGCCTTCGGTCATCACGCGCAGCGGCCAGGCGTCCAAAGTCGAGATCGTCCGCGAGTTCATCTATCCGACCGAATACGAACCCCCGCAGATCCCCCAAACCATGGGCACGGGCGGCGGCGCCATGCCGATCACCCCGGCCACGCCCACCGCCTTCCAAAAAAAGGATGTCGGCATCACGCTGGAGGTGCTGCCCGTGGCGGATGCCCACAAGCGCTACATCGACATCACCCTCAACCCGTCGTTCAGCGACTTCGAGGGCTTCGTCAACTACGGCAGCCCGATCAACAAGAGCACGACCACCCTAACGGGATCGCACCAGGTGGAGCTCACCCCCAACCAGATCCTGATGCCCGTTTTCAACATCCAGAAACTCGCCACCCAGTTGACCGTGGCCGATGGCTCGACCATCGTCATCGGCGGCCTGAAACAGGAAAGCGTCCAAAACGTCCAAGACCAAGTGCCCCTTTTCGGGAGCATTCCGGTGCTGGGACGCTGGTTCCAAAGCGCGGCCAAGCAACCGGTCACCACCGCCATCATCTTCATGGTCCACCTCGAGCTTTTGGATCCCACCGGTCGTCCTTATCGAGATCGTTGAGCCTCCGCTTGCCTCGAGAATAGCCGCACCCCTAACATGTCCGCCCCCAGCGAGCCGGAAAAATACTCCATCGATGAAATGATGGATCGCCTGAAAAGCCAACCACCCGAGGAGCTCATCGAGGATGGCGAACTCGTGACCCGCACCGATGGCAGCCAGGCGATCCGCGTGCGCAAGCGCAAGCGGCGCTCCCAGCAGCCCCAAAAGGAACAACGCCAGCACGCACTCCGCACCCGCATGATCCAGGCGTCCTCCGCCTTGATCTTGCTGCTGCTGGCGATCTTCCTCGCCGGCGTGGCCGTCATCCTTGCTAACAGCGCCCCATTCCGCGCGCAAGTCCTGCGCCACATCGCCCTCAGCAGCGGCGCCAGCGTCGAATTGGAGCAATTCCGCATGAATCCCACCAGCGCCAACGCCGGCCGGGTCGCCCTCACCTGGCCGGAAGGCAATGTGCTCCGCCAACTCAGCCTCAGAAACGTTAGGGCCGACGTGGCGCTCTCGAGCTTTTTTGGCCAGTCACTGACCGGAGACGAGCTCACTTGCCCCGAGGGCACCCTGGAGTTGCGGGTCGGCCCGTTAGCCACATCGCCGCGCACCGCCGCCGCGCTCGCTGACAACCCGCCCATCCGCTACAACCGCTATGCCATCGCCAAGGCCCATGTGCTGCTAGGCGAGCCCGCGGCACCGCTCATCCGCATGCAAAACGCGCAAGTCTCCTTCTATCCGGTGAGCGCCAAGGACCGCGCCCAATTGTTGCTCAGCGGCGGGGAAGTCACCAGCCACGGCTGGCCCAAGCTGCGGCTCGACCGCGCCCACATCGAGTTGCGCGACGCTGAGATGGACATCGTGAGCCTGCGCCTGCGCCATGAATCCGACCCGCGCGGCGTGTTGGAACTCAGAGGCACCGTGGCCCCCTACGCCGCGCAGCGTGCCGCGACCCTGGCCGTGCGCCTCGAATCCTACCTCCTAACAGGCATCGCGGGCCCCGAGTTGGGGCGCTTGATTGCGGGGCGCATTGACACCACCCCGGATGACACGTCCAATGTCCTGACCTTTTCCCTTGGCCCCGAACCGACCGCCACGCTCGCCCTCGCGTTTCGCAATTCCCCGGCGGGTTCCATGGAAGTCCATGGCTTTCCGTTCCTTTTTGGCCTCGCGCAGACGCTCGGCGACGAATGGTTCGAGCATCCCGCCTTTGAAAACGACGCGCACGCGACCATCCAACGGGCGGATGGCTGCGTGACGCTGCGGGATCTCGACTTTGAAACCAAGGGCCGCTTGGCGCTTCGGGGAGCCCTCACCATGACGCCCGACCAGCGCCTCAGCGGCCATCTCGAGGTGGGCGTGGCGACGGCCATGCTCAAGGCATCCAAGAGCCGCGTCCTCGACGCCTTGTTTAGTCCGCCCACGGAGAGCTTCCGTTGGCTCACACTCAAGATTGGTGGCACGGCCACCGCCCCGAGCGACAACTTCAAGGAGCTGTTCCAAGCCACCTCCCCCTCAAGCCGGCCCAATTCCGGCACCGACATCCCGAGCTTCGAGGATCTCACCACGCCGAAATAATCCGGCCCGCCAGAACCGGCACGCCCCCACGCCCGACACCCGCCGCCAACCCGGCCCTGACGGCAAAAAAAATGGAGGGTCGGCAAAGAAGATCATGGCATTTCGGCGGGTCCTCATGCACTCTTTACCACGGATAGGCAGTTGATTTCGCTATCCGTTCACTCCAACCCATAACACCATGCAAACCGCCAACGTCAATCTTCCGATCACCCTCACGGTGCGGCACGAACAGGTCACGGATGCACTCCGTGAATACGCGCATCGTAAAATCGAAGGTCTGCATCTCGACTACCCGCGCATCATCGAAGCCAAAGCCATTCTCGACGTGCAGAAAAACCGTCATGTCGCCGAAATTATTCTCTTTTGCGCCAACCACATCACCATTGAGGCTCATACCGAAGGCAAGGACATGTATGCCGCGCTCGACGAAACGATCGAAAAAATCGCCCGCCGCATGCGCAAGCACAAAACCCGCCTGATGAAAATCCACCGCCCGCATCGCAATGAGACGATCCGGCACTTGGATGAACGCTACTTCACCGCGGAAGCCTTGGACCACCCGGAAAACGCCGAGGCTGACCCAGTCCCCTACATCATCTATCCCGACCATTACACGATCCGCTCGATGTATAAGGAGGATGCCATCATGCAACTCGAACTCTCCGATCGCCCCTTCGTGCTCTATAAGAATGCACGCCGCGATTGCCTGACCATCGTCTACCGCCGCAAGGATGGCGAATACGCGGCCCTCGACATCAAGGACGGCGACCTCTGAGCGGTTTGCCGCCACTTCACCGGCCGGGCGGGATGATTCCCGTCCGGCCGTTTGTGTTGCGGGCTCAATCCGCCCCCAAATTGGCCAAACTCGCCGCTTTACAAGCAGGAAGAGGCCACCCATAGTCCCGCGCTCATGAATTTAGCTGCGATTGACTGGCTCCGCATTAGTATCAACCTCCTCGAGGTGATCTTCGTTATTGGCTGTCTGCTGATGATTTTACTCATCTTGATGCAACGCCCGAAACAGGAAGGCCTAGGGGCCGCCTTCGGCGCCGGCGTCACCGACCAGGTATTCGGCGCACGCACCACCAACGTCCTGCAACGCGGCACCGTCTATCTCGCATCGATGTTTTTCATCCTGGCCCTCACCCTGGCAGTCCTCATCGGACACAAAAATCAACAAACCAGCATGCTCGCCACCACAAAACCACTCCCCCCAGTGGAAGCCGCCCAACCTGCCGAGCCAAAAAAAGAACCCGCCAAGCCGGCATCCCTCAGCAAGGAATTGCCCGCCGAAGAAGGGGTCCCAGCCACGGCACCTGCCAAGGACGCCACCCCGGCTCCTGCCGCACCTAAGGACGCTGCGCCTGTTCCCACGCCTCCACCCGTCACAGCTCCCGCGGCTCCCACAGACGCTGCACCTGCCACCGCGCCCGCCGCGCAGCCGGACCCTGCCGGAACTCCAAAAGAAAAATCCGGCCCGCCTTAACGCTTTCATCGGGTGACGCCAGCTACCCATGAGAATCACGACGTGCCGGTTTGGGCGCGCGACGACGCATTTGCCATGGCCCCGGAGGGCTGGGGCTGGGTCGATTTCAAAGGCAAACCCCACCCGTGTGAGTCATCGGAGGCGCTTGTTGCCGCTATCCACGACGACCGCGACGCGGGTGTGGAACTGGTATGGACGCCCTCCCATGAGCGGCTGATCCTGCCCGAAGAGCTGAGCGATGCCACCGACGCGGTGCTCGCAGCCCGCCAACGCCGGGCAGCGGACCATCTGCTCGACGCGCGGGAAAAACTCCGCTTTTTCGGCGGCCTGCTCGCCGGCTTGGCGGTGTATATGTTTTATCAGGGATGGCAGTATGCGCCGGCGGCAGCCACCCCCGGCGAGCGCCAGGGATTCGCTTGGCACGCGCTGCTCGGCTCGATGTCTCTGGGCATCACCCTGCTGATGTTCCTCATCTTCGCCTTCATCCCATGGTATCAGGCACACAAACGCCTCCGCGAACTGAGCCGCTGGACCGATGGCGACGGCCTCGCGCTGGTCCCGATCCTTCGCTTCGAAAGCTGGCTGGCGGCACAGTCCGCGCCGGTCACCAAGATTCTGCTAGGTCTGGTCACCCTGGTCGCCGTGGCGCAGATCCTCAGTGCGGTGCAATCCGCCGGTTGGGCTGGCTGGCTGGTGTTGTTGCATGGTTGGCCCGGCACTACCGAAGCCGGGTTGAGCAAGCCATCCCACTTGCATGGCGAAACCTGGCGGCTGTTCACCGCGCCGTTGCTCCACGGCAACCTCGTCCATTTCCTGATGAACGCGGCCGCCATGCTCTATTTGGGCAAACGCCTCGAAGTCTTTGCCCGCTGGCCGCATGTCCTGCTGGTGTTCCTGTTCGCCGCGTGCATCGGCGGCGAGGCCTCCGCCCGCTTCGTCACCGCCCCCTCGGTCGGCGCCTCGGGTGGCCTCATGGGATGGCTGGGCTTCCTGCTCGTGTTCGAATCCCTTCACCATCGCCTGGTCCCCCGCACGGCCACCCGCCGCCTGCTGGCCGGGGTGGTTCTAACCGGCGTGATCGGCCTCATCGGCTTCCGCTTCATCGACAACGCCGCCCACCTCGGCGGGCTGCTCGCCGGCGTGGTCTACGCGCTGATCGTGTTCCCTAAATCCACCTCGCCCCACCGCCCTAAAACCGCCCTACCCGACCGACTGGCCGGTGGGGCCGCCCTGGGGGTCCTCGTTCTATCCGCCCTGGTGGCGGTCTGGAAAATCTCCGGCCCGCCCCACTGACGGAACTCAAAAGCGAAGGTTGCCAAACGGCCGCATTGCGGATTACCCTCGTCCTGCCGCAAGGTCCCCAGCGGCAATCAGCTGAAAAAGCCTCATAGTGTAATGGTAACACACCGGATTCTGATTCCGTTATTCTAGGTTCGAGCCCTAGTGAGGCTATTTGGCTTTCCGTGTGGCGGATTGCCCACCTGCGCCGGCGGCGACCAGGTTGCGGGCCTCGGATGGGCGACGGTGAGCCGGGCTTGGTCTGCGGATTTTTTCTGCAGTTGTTGCAACCGTGCCGTCAACTCAGCGACTTTCGCGGCGGATTGCGCGAGTCCCGCCAGGTCGGTGACTTCCTGTGGATCAGTTAGCAAATCGAAAAGTTGGGTTCTGTCGACCTGCGGATAGCGGATGAGTTTCCAGCGCTCGTCGCGGTAGGCGCGCTGGGCGTCTTTGTAGGCAAAGAGCATTTCCTGGCGTGCGGGCGCGGCCGGATCGCGCAAGGTGGCAGCAAAGCTGATGCCGTCGCCGCCCTTCGGCGCGGGCACGCCGCAGAGCTGGCCGAGGGTGGGCAGCACGTCAAAGAGATAACACATGGCGGCGGTGCGCTGGCCGGCGGGAATGCCCGGGCCGCAGATGATGAGCGGGACGCGCACCGCATCGGATTCGTAAAGATTTTGTTTGCCGCGGAGACCGTGGCTGCCGCATGCCACGCCGGAGTCGGCACTGAAAACAACGAGGGTGTTCGTCGCAAACGGCGAGTCTGCCAGTGCGTCGAGAACGCGGCCAATCTGGCTGTCGAGATAGGTGATGTAACGGTAGTATTCTGCCAGGTAAGCCTGGACTCCTGCCGGAGTGCGCGGCCATGACATGAGCTTTTCATCGCGAACCGTCATCTCGCCGTTGTCCCACGGATGCTGCGGCAGAAAATTTGGCGGCAACGGAATTTGGGCGGGATCGTAGTTGAAGGTGAAATCTGCCGGCACGATGTGCGGATCATGCGGCGCGTCGAAGGACACATAGGCGAAAAACGGCCCGGCTTTGTGCTCGTTAAGAAAACGAATCGTCTCGTCGGCAAAGGTGGCGATGGAATGCTGAGTGGCCGCGTGTGGGGGGGGCAAGCTGGCCGTTGACCATGTCGCTTAGCTCCAAATGCAACGGATTGCCCATGCCGCCAACGAACACCGAGCGGGCAATCTGAAAGCTGTGCGGGAGCGCCGACGGGCCGTTGTGCCACTTGCCCTGAGGTGGCCCCCGAAATTCAGGCAATGAGCCAAGCTGTGATTGTGGTGGCCGGGTGCGGACGGTCAACCGAACCGAACACACACAAAATGAAAGCCAAATGAAAAGGACACGACCCAGAATTCAAAGCCCGTGTAGCCCTTGAAGCGCTCAAGGGCATTCAGACCGTCCAACAGATCGCCAAGGATTTCGAAATCCATCCCACGCAGGTTTCCGATTGGAAAAAAGTCATGGTCGAAGGCGCCACCGGCATTTTTGGCCCAGGCGTCGGCAGGACCGAGGCAGAGGACTTCGAGCGCGAACGCGCCCGACTCCACGCCAAAATCGGCCAACAAGCCGTGGAACTGGACTGGCTGACAAAAAAATCCAAACCACTCGGACTGTGAGGGATCGCATCGAGTGGGTTGACAAACCGCATCCCCATTTGAGCATGAGTAGACAATGCAAACTGCTAGACGTGGCCCGGTCTTCAGTGGAATACGAACCGGTTCCCGAGAGCGCCGAGGACATCCTCATCAAGCGCTTGCTGGACGAGATCTACCTGACCGACCCGTGCCTTGGCCGCTGCCTGGTGACGGTTCTTGCCCGCGACCACGGGCTCAAGGTCAACCACAAGCGGCTGAGGCGGCTGCGCCGCGAGATCGGCCATGAGGCGATTGATTGCAAGCCGCGCACGAGCATTCCAGACAACGGACACCGCAACTATGCCTACTTGCTGCGGGATTTGATCATCTGGCGTCCCGATCAGGCGGGGTGTGCCGACATCATCTACGTGCCGATGCCCGGAGGGCACGCCTACTTGTGCGCGGTGATGGACTGGCATTCGCGCAAGGTGCTGGGCTGGGCGGTTTCCAACACCATGGAAACAGGCCTGTGCCTGGAAGCCTTGGAAAATGCCCTGGCTCAGACCGGACGCGTTCCGGAGATATTCAACACCGACCAGGGATGCCAGTTCACCTCGGCGGAATGGACAGGGCGGCTGTTGGACCTCGGGGTGAAAATCAGCATGGACGGGCGCGGTCGTTGGATGGACAACGTGTGCATCGAGCGGCTGTGGCGGAGTGTGAAATATGAGGAAGTCGATCTGTTGGAACACTCCACGGTGCATGCCCTGCGGGCAGGGCTTATGAAATGGTTGGGTCGCTATCACCACTGGCGGCCCCATGAGGCGCTTGGCAACCTCACGCCGGCCATTGTCTACCAAACACCCCCCGCGAGCCCACAGGACGTCGTTGGGAAAGCAACCCTGGCGGCCGCATGACCAACGGATTATTTACAGACTCCGGCCTCCTCCGACGAGTTTGGGGACCCATGCTCGTCGGCCGGGCCTGTCAATAACCCTCCCTAAAAATCGCCAACTTGACTCACCACCATCGAAATCTTAACCCTTTTCCCGCACCCCGCCACCATAGCTTAATTTAGCTCTTCCTCGGCCGGAGTTTGGGGCCTGCCTCAAAGAGCTTTCGTTCCGGAATAATTCTTGGCAGCCAGTAGAGAGCGCTTAGATTTACCGCTGTGACCTCTCCCGATCCATCTCAACCCACAGGCCCAATCTCCGGGTGCCCACTCGCTTCCGTCTTCCGCCTGCCTGCGGTTCTGGTGATCTGGCTGATCCTGGCCGGCGCGCTCCCTTTGCCAGCGCAGCAGACTGCCGAGCCCGGGCCAACGGGCACCGTCCTTCAATTGACCAGCGAACAAGAGCGGATTCTCGCCCGCTCCGGCGCAATCCTGCGCCAAGCCGCTCTGAGCGATGCCGAGCGGCAAGTGCGCCTCCAGGTTCTCAAGGCGGCCCTCACCGGGACCGTGATCCGACCGGCTGACGATTACCCCGAGACGCGCAATCCCAAACACTGGACCCTGGTCCATGATGCGTTTGTGGTGGCCCCGGCCAGCACGCCCATCCAAGCCATCGCCGATCTGTGGGTCGTGCATGACAACGACGGCGTTCCCATTCCTCGCATCCGCTGCCTCAAGTATTCGTCGCTGGTCCTCATCCAAGGCTACATCCAATACTTCCGTGAAACGAACCAGCCAACCGGGCTGGCCGCGCTCAACCGGCTGATTGGTGACCGCAACATTCCCCAGGGCTTGCCCGACGGCGGCGAAAACCTGCTGTGGCGGCGACGCCCCGGGAGCGACTCTTTGCTGCCGGGCGACCAGGTGTGGTTCGACAACCCGTTCTTCGCGCAAGGCCGGGCATTGATTCACCGGCAAATCTATCAACAATCGATCCGCGGGGGCAGGTCGCCCGCGGACGCGACTGCGGCAGCCGACGCGACCACGGAATCGATGACCGCCGGCGAAGAAGGCAGCAATGTGTTTTGCCTCGGCGACGCCACGTTCCTGCGCGGCGCCAGCTCGCTGTCGCGGCTCTGTCGCGATTCGTTCCAACCACCCGCACCTGGCCACGCGCCGCCTTACGAACAGGTTTTCACCCGCAAAACCTTCACTCTAGCACGTTTCCAGCAGCACATGATCGACGACAACTACACCGCGCAAGCCTGCCTGCGCGCGGCCCCCGCGACCGTCCGGCCCGAAGACTTCAAGATCGAACGGGTCCGTTCGCCGCTCGGACCCGAAAATCTCTTGCACCAATACGCCAACCCGGCCCCGGACCCAGCCCTGACCGAGCTGCTAGATGCCATCGCCAGCCATAACCAGCCGCCTCGCTTGGTGACGGTGGGCGCGGCCACGCTCCCGCACTTCGCCGACAATTATGATTGGCCGGAACAACAGCGCGTGCGCAGCGCGCTGGACACCTTGCTGCGGACCCAGGGCGACGAATCATGGTGGCGGCTGCGGGCACAGATCCACGATGACCGCTATGTCCTGACCGCCACGCGCGGCGGGGTGGCCAAAAACTTCACGGTCGGCGAGCTGTGCTGCGATCTGATCGATTCGCGGCTCTGCCTGGGCGTAACGAGCCACCTGCCGTTGGTCCCCGGGCGGCTGCCCGCCGCCTTCCAACCCGAGCAGGAATACTGGCAGCACGAAGCCCAATGGTCTCACGAGCGCAAGCCCCTCTATGCGATGCAGGCCGCCTTGTGCGAGCGCGCGATCCAACAGTGGGAACCGGTCCGCGCATCCCTGCCTGGCAGCGATGGCCTGGCACATATTTACACGGCCGACGAGAAGACCCGCTATGTCGCGGCGCTGACGCAGGAAATCGCCGAGCGCAACCGGACGCAACTGGCCGCCTGCGAAGAAGTCATCGTGCCCTGCCTCCCCGCCCCGGCCGGCTGGGAAGGCTTCGATGCCGAACGCGCCAGCGACACGCGCGCGGAGTCTGGCAAAAAGACCGCGAGTTCCAATTGATGGATGATCAGGGCATGATCACCGCACCGCGCCCTTCAACACCCCAACATAAGGCAGGTTGCGGTATCTTCCCTGATAGTCGAGGCCATAGCCAACCACGAATTCATCGCCGATTACAAAGCCCACATAATCCGCGGCCGCCGCCACGGCGCGCGCCTTGTCCTTGGCTAGCAACACCGCCGTATACACCGCCGCCGCTCCTTCCTCGCGCAAACGGCGCGAGACCGCATACAAGGTCCGACCGGTGTCCAGGATGTCATCCAGCAGCAAAACATGCCTCCCCCTGACCTCGGGAAAATGCCGGTCGAGGAAATCGACCTGGCCCGTGCTCTCGAGCCCGCCGTGGTAACTCGCCACATTGAGGCACTCAATCTCTAACACCCGGGGCACCCGCCGGAGCAAATCCGCCGCAAACACCAGCGCCCCCTTGAGCAGAATGATCACCACCAGCGTGCCGCCAGGAAAGTCCCGTTCGATATCTGCGGCCATCGCATCCAGCCGCTTGCCGATCACCCGCTCGTCGATCAATACCCGCTCGATGTCATTGCGCATGCCTTCCCAGTAACCACTCGCGCCACCCACGCCAAGCCGCGATTGCCTCACGTGGCTCAATCAAGTGGGGCACGGACGGATCGCCCGTGTGCGCTTCTGTCACCCACGGGCGGACCGCGCGTTCCCCTCCTTCCATTTAGCGCCCGCCCTCAGCGGTCGCGCCGGTAGCGCAGCACCCGCTCACCTTCGCGACAGTAGTCGAGCCGGTCGCGCGCGTGGATCTCCAAAAATGCCGGATCTTCCCGCAATGCGCGCAGTTCAATACGACGGGTATCGCGCTCGGCCCCCACCAATCGCTCCCGCTCTTGCGCGAGTTTCAGGTTGGCTTCGAGCTTCTCGAGCGTCCGCCGTTGCGGAAAGGCCGTCGCTACCACCACAAATCCAAGCGCCATGCAGCAGGACAGGAGCGCGAGCCTGCCCGCCCATTGGATCGCCCGCATCCGGGCCTCCAAATGCGTCAACTTCGCCAGCTCTATGCGTTGCCTCGCCACTGCCACGTCAGTAAATCCCAACCTGATCCCAGATGTCAAGCAAACTAAAGGATTTAGGCACGCACGCGAGCACACGACCGGGCATCTTCCTTGCCTCGCAGAGGTTTGCACCGCATCTTACCGCCGCCCGCGCCTCTCTGCCATGTGGATCGTCCTCTTTGCCCTACGCTACAAATACACCATCGGGGTGCTCGCGATTTTGATTTTGCTCTTCGGGATCATGTCGGGCCGGCGGATGTCCACCGACATTCTGCCACGAGTGGACAGCCCGGAGATCACCCTGGTGTGGACCTACAACGGGCTCAATGCGGCCGACATGGCGTCGAAAATCACCTCGTTCTCGGAAATCGCCACCCTCAACAACGTCGACGACTTGCAGGAAGTCCGCTCCGAGACCTCCAACGGTGTCGGCCTCGTCAAGCTGCGCTTTCAGCCCTACGTCAACATCAACACCGCCATGTCCCAGGCGACCGGGGTTTCCCAAACCATCCTGCGGCGCATGCCCGTGGGCACCACCCCGCCCCTGATCGTGCGCACCAGCCCGTCGAGCGTGCCCATCGTGCAGCTGGTGATGTCGTCTGACACGATGACCGGCGGCCAGCTCTACGATTATTCGCGGCTGGCGTTGCGCGCCCAACTCCAAAGCGTGCCGGGCATGCGCATCTCGCTGCCCTATGGCGGCGCGGCGCGCCAGATCATGGTGGACCTCGACCCGGACGCTCTGAACGCCTTCGCCATTTCCGCCGCGGAAGTCAGCGCCGCCGTGGGCCGCCAAAACATCACCCTGCCCGCCGGCACCTTGCGCGAGGGAGCCCGCGAGCTGCCCGTGGAAATCAATGCCAGCCCGGAAAACATCCAGGCGTTCCTCGACATCCCGCTGCGCTCGGTGGAGGGCAAGATCATTCTATTGCGCGACGTGGCTAACGTCCGCGACGGCGAGGCGATCAGCACCAACATCACCCGCCTCAACGGCCAGAACGCGGTGATGATCTCGATTCTCAAGCTCGGCAGCGCCTCCACCGTGGACATCATCGATGGCATCCGGCAGCGCCTGCCCGCCATCCGCGCCTCCGCCCCGCCAGGCATGAACATCGAGCCGATTTTCGACCAATCCATCTTCGTGCGTGCGGCGGTCACCGGCGTCCAACATGAGATTCTGCTCGTCGGCGGGCTGGTGGCGCTGGTGGTCCTGTTGTTTCTCGGCTCATGGCGCTCCACGCTCATCGTGCTCACCTCGATCCCTCTGGCGCTGTTGTGCGCGGTGTTAGGCCTGTGCCTCCTCGGTGCCACCTTCAACCTCATGACCCTCGGCGGCCTCGCCCTGGCCATCGGCATCCTCGTCGATAACTCACTGGTGGAAATCGAAAACATCAAACGCCAGATCGCCCTGGGCAAGGACGTCCACCAGGCCATCGTTGACGGCGCGCGCGAGGTGGCCTTCCCCGAGTTTGTCTCCACCATCTCGATCTGCATCGTGTTCCTGCCGATTTTCCTCCTCAGCGGCACCGCCTCGTATGTCTTCCGCCCGCTCGCCCTGGCGGTGGTGTTCGCCATGCTCGCCAGCTATCTGTTAGCCCGCACCCTGGTGCCCACCCTGGCCTCGATCATCCTGCCCGCCGAGCTGCGCGCCGAACAAGCCCGAGGCACCGCCGGCCCGCGCGGGGTGGCCCGCATCCACCATGGCATCGAATCGGTCATGTCCTGGCTGGCGCGCGTCCAGGGCCGGATCCTCGGCTCCATCCTGCAGCGCAAGTGGCTGATTTTACTGCCCGTTCTGTTATGCGTCGCCCTCGGGGTGGCCGCCGCTCGCCACTCCGGCCGCGAGTTTTTCCCCAAGACCGACGCCGGGCTGATCCGCTTATTCGTGCGCATCCCCAGCGGTGTTAGAATCGAGGACACCGCGCAAGTCATCGCCGATATCCAACGCGAAATCCGCAGCCTGATCCCGCCGGGCGAGCTCCAGTTTGTCGTCGAAAACATTGGCACTCCCAGCTCGGTCAACCAGGCGTGGGTGGAAACCACCGCCATCAGTTCCTCGGACGGCGAAATCCTTGTCCAACTCGCCCCCGGCCACGGCCCGAGCGAAACCTATGTGGCAAAAATCCGCGCGATGCTGGCCGCAAGTTTCCCCACCGTGCAGTCGTTCTTCCGGCCGGCCGACGCCACCAGCCAGACGCTGGCCTCCGGCGCACCCACCACCTTTGAAGTCCGGCTCATAGGGCGCGACGCGCCCGGCAACCTGGCCCTCGCACGCAACCTGCGCGAGCGCTTCGCCCAGGTGCCCGGCGCGGTGGACGTGACCCTGCGTGAAGTGTTAGACCAACCCGGCTACGCCATCCGCATGGACCGGGCGCGGGCCGGCAGCCTCGGCATCACCGCCCAAGATGCGGCCAATGCCCTGTTAGCTGCGCTCGGCAGCGGCGGCTCGGTGTCGCCGAATTTCTGGTCGGATCCGGCCACCGGCGCGGCCTATGACGTCCAGATCATCGCCCCGCCGGCCCAACTGGTGGCCATCGAGCAAGTGCTCAACCTGCCGATCCGGCCGTCCACCGGCGGCGGCGCGCCGGTGCCGCTGCGCTCGTTTGCCACGGTGGTGGAAAAACGCGCGCCCGCCAGCGTCAGCCGCACCTCGCTGCAACCGACCTTCACCATCGTCGCCAATGCCTACGGCCGCGACCTGGGCGGCATCACCCGCGACCTGGAAGTCATTCTAAGCGACCTGCGCCGCCAGCTCAAACCCGGCAACAAGATCGAACTCGCCGGCCAGGCCGCGCTCATGGAGCAATCCTATTCCGAGCTGATCGGCGGGCTTGGCCTAGCCTCGGTGCTGGTGTTTCTGGTGATGGTGGTCAACTTCCAATCATGGACCCTGCCCATGGTTGCGGTCTCGGGCTTGCCGGTGTCGATTGCCGGCGCTCTGGTCGCGCTGTGGCTCACCGCCACCCCGCTGAGCGTGCCCGCCCTGATGGGCATCATCATGGTGGTGGGCGTCTCGACGGCCAACAGCGTGCTGGTCAGCAGCTTCGCCCGCGACCGCTTCGACCAGGGAGAGTCGGCCCACGCCGCCGCCATCGAGGCCGCCACCACCCGCTTGCGCCCGGTGGTCATGACGGCGCTGGCGATGATTCTGGGCGTGATCCCGATGGCGCTGGGCCGCGCCGAAGGCGGCGAACAAAACGCCCCGCTCGGCCGCGCGGTGATCGGCGGGCTGCTCTTCGGCACCTTCGCCTCGCTGTTCCTGGTGCCCGTCGCCTTTGCCGCGGTGCGCGGATTCACCCACCGCCGCCAGCTGCTGCGCCACGCACGATCTAACACCATGGCTACCCGTTTGCCATAGGTCCCATCAGTCCCATCAGTCCCAAATGTCCTATCATTCCTATAAGCGAACCGCCTCCCTTGCGCTGTGGTGGCTGCTGGCCGCCGCCAGTCTAACGGCCCAAGACCAAACCGCAGTGAGTACCGTGCTACCGATCCCCGCCAGCGCGGCCAGCGCCTACGAGCTGCCGGGACGCACCGAGGCGCTGGCAAGCGCCACCATCTTCACCCGCGCCACCGGCATCGTGTGCGAACGCCGCTTCGACATCGGCGACCGCGTCAAGGCCGGAGAAGTGCTCGCAGTCATCGACGCCCCCGAACTCGACCGCGCCGTCGAGGCCGCCCGCGCCACCGTCGATCAAGCAAGCACCCGCGCCAGGACCGCCCGCCAGGTGGCGCAGCGCTCGGCCGGGCTACTGAGTTCCCACGCGCTCTCCCAGGATGAATCCGAGCAGCGGCTGTCGAGCGCTGACGAATCCACCGCCGCGCTCGCGGTGGCCACCGCCGAACTCGCTCGGTTAGAGGAGTTGCAAAAGTTCACCACCGTTCGGGCGCCCTTCGAGGGCACGATCTCGGCGCGCAACTTCGACCGCGGCGACCGGATGCGCGGCGACTCGGCCACCTCCGAGGGCTGGCTCTACCGGTTGGTGCGCCTCGACTCCCTGCGTTTCGTCATCAGCGCCACCCCCGATCTCGCCCTCCGGCTGTCCAACGAAGCCGAGGCTGCGGTGCGCTTCAACGAGCTGCCCGGCCGCGTCTTCACCGCCAAACTGACCCGTTCCAGCCAGGTCTTCGACCCCGCCTCCGGGACGATGCGCGCGGAATTTCTCATTGAAAACAAGGATCTGTTATTGCCGGCTGGACTCACCGGCCTGGCCACCTTCCATCTGCCCCCGCCCGCCGGAACCTTCCTCCTCTCCACCAACGCGCTGGTGCTGCGCCAGGGCAAAGCCATGGTCGCCATCGTGCGCGATGGCAAAGTGGATTATCTGGATGTCCTGCCAGGCAAAAACTCCGGCCTGACGATGGAAGTCACCTCCGCCACGCTCACCCCCGCCACCCCGGTCATCGTCAATCCCAACGCCCTGCTGCGCGCCGGCGACCCGGTCACGGTGACCAAATAACCCGCATAGCCGCGCGGGTCACAGCGCGCCGGCCCATGACCGGCCCGGTCTGGCATCCAGCGACGCTCACAGAGCGCCGCCAGCACTCAAACTTTCGCGATGACCACAGCCGTGCCGTAGCACAACACCTCGGTCGCGGAGCCGGTGCTGACCACCTCGGCGGCATCGTAATGCACACCCACCACGGCATTGGCGCCGAGTTGAGCCGCGTGCGCGACCATCTCGTCATAAGCGGTCTGGCGCGCCTGCTCACACATCTCCGTATAGGCACCGATCCGGCCGCCAATGATGTTTTTGAGGCCGCCGATGATCCCTTGGGCAATGGTCGGGGCGCGCACGATGATACCGCGCACCAGGCCCTTGTATTCGATGATGGAGTGTCCCTCGACGGTGAAGGTGGTGGTGACGATCATGCGGCCTTGTAGCTCATCCCACGGGGCCCACCAAGGACCAAGTGCTGACCGGAAAGGCGTCCGACCTGGATCGACGCGGGCGGGTCTCGAGACTCGCCGTCCGGCAGGGCCCCGCGGGCAACTCCACAATTGATCATCCGCCTGCGGCGGGCTAGTTTTTCCCTTGCCCCGCCACCCCGCACCCCAATCACCCACCGCCCCCACCCATGACCCGCGAAATGTTAGCCGACGTGCTCGAGGAAATCGCGCTGCTGCTTGAACTCAAGGACGAGAACCCGTTCAAAGTCCGGGCCTACCGCCACGGCGCCGAAATCGTGAGATCCTTCGACGGCGACATCGTGCAGCGCGCGGCGGACAACCAGCTCACCGGCATCCAGGGTCTGGGCGAGGCATTGCGCGACAAGCTCCATGAGCTGGCCGCCACCGGCAAGCTGGAGTTCCACGAGCAGCTGCGCGCGGAGTTTCCCGCCGGGCTCTTCGAGCTCTTCGAACTCCAGGGCCTCGGGCCCAAAAAGATCAAGGTCCTGCATGCCGCCCTCGGCATCGACTCGATCTCCAGCCTGCAGGCCGCCTGTGCGGGTGGGCAAGTCGCCGCCCTGCCCGGCTTCGGGGACAAGACCCAGGGCAAGATCCTCGAAGCCATCGCACTCCATGAGAAATTCGCGGCCGCGTTTCTGCTAGGCGAGATCACCCCGCTGGTGAGCGAGATGCTGGCCACGCTGCGGCTCCATCCCGAGATTTCGAGGGTGGCCGCCGCCGGGTCGTTCCGCCGCGCCAAGGAGACCGTGCACGATCTGGATTTCCTGGTGGCCACCCAGGAGCCCGCGCTCGTCTGCGAGGACTTCACCACCCTGCCGCAAGTCGAGTCGGTCATCGCCTGCGGCGCGACCAAGGCGTCGGTGCGCTTGAAGTCCGGCATCCAGTGTGACCTGCGCGCGGTTTCCAACGCCCAATTTCCCTTCGCGCTGCAATATTTCACCGGCTCCAAGGAGCACAACATCGCGCTGCGAGCGCGCGCCCTCCAGCATGGGCTCTCGCTCAACGAATACGGCTTCACCCGGGTGGAGGCGACCACCCGCCAGGCACCGCTGCCCGCGGACATCCACGACGAGCGCGACATCTATCAGGCATTGGGACTCGACCTGATCGAGCCGGAACTGCGCGAAAACCGCGGCGAGCTGGAAGCCGCCGCCGCCCACCAACTGCCGCGACTGATTGAGCTCAGCCACCTGCGCGGCACCTTCCACAACCACACCACCGCGTCCGACGGGGTCAACACGCTGGAGGAAATGGCGGAGGAAGCCATGGACCTGGGCCTGCAATACCTCGGCATCGCCGATCACTCGAAATCCTCGGTCATCGCCAACGGCCTCGACGAGGCTAGATTGCTCGATCAACTCCACGCCATCCGCCAGCTCAACGCCGGCTACACGCATTTCCGGCTCTTCGCCGGCTCGGAGGTCGATATCCTCAAGGACGGCTCGCTCGATTTCGACGACGCCACGCTCGCCCAGCTCGATTACTGCGTGGCCTCGGTGCACCAGAACTTCGGCCTCTCCGAAGAGGACATGACCCGACGGATTTGCCGGGCCATGGAAAACGAACACATCACCATGCTCGGCCACCTAACGGGCCGATTGCTCCACCGGCGCGACGGCTACGCCGTCAACCACACCCGGGTCATCGACTGTGCCGCGGCCACCCGCACCCTCATCGAGCTGAACTGCAGCCCGTGGCGCCTCGACATGGACTGGCGCTGGTGGCAGCGTGCCCGCGACCTGGGCGTGCTGTGCGCGATCAATCCGGACGCCCACTCCACCTCCGGCCTGCATCACCTCGGCCTAGGCATCCGCCTCGCCCGCAAGGGCTGGCTGCGCCAGCAGGATGTCCTGAACACCCGACCGGTCGCGGAAGTGGCCAGTTTTTTCCGTACCCCCAAAGCCCAACGCTGAGAGGCGCCTTGAGCGCGCTGGCTGTGGAAGGAGGGGTAACATGGGTGCAATCAGGAGGCACCCCACTCATGTGGTGCGTGAGCAAGAGCGGCCCATGGGTGGGCACCTGAGGCGCTTTGCCCATGGATGTCCCTTCCGCCCGACGACCGGTGTGTCGTCGCTCCTTACTACGAGCCCCCCGATGCCAAGTTCCTTGGGTGGGTTACCCCTTGCCCCGCGGGCATCGGGCACCTACAAGAGTGGGGTGGAACCGATCCGCTACTTCAACCGCCATACCGCCAGCCATGAAACCGAACAGGTCTATGGCGAAGGATTTCTACGCTGGACCTACGGCCATCCGGCGGGAGCCCTGGCGTTGTGGGCGCTGGTGAAGCGGCCATGGTTCTCGGCGTGGTATGGCCGACGCATGAGCACGCCGGAATCGGCGACGCGGGTGCAACCGTTCATCGCCCGCTACGGCCTCGACCCGGCCGAATTTGCCGACCCCCCGGCGGCGTTCCGCAGTTTCAACGAGTTCTTTTCCCGCAAGCTCAATCCCGCCGCGCGACCCATCGACCCGGAGGATGCCAGCGTGGTGTTTCCGGCGGATGGCCGACACCTCGGGTTCGAACGCGCCTCGGCCATCCGCGGCGTGTTTGTCAAAGGCCAACAATTCAACCTGCCAAAGTTGTTAGGAGACCCCGCTCTGGCGGCGCGCTATGCCGACGGGGCGCTGGTGCTCTCGCGGCTGTGCCCGGTGGATTACCACCGGTTTCATTTCCCGGCGGCGGGCGTCCCGGGCGAAACCCGGCTGCTTCCGGGGCCGATGTGTTCGGTGTCGCCAATCGCCCTGCGCCGTCACCTATCCTACCTCTGGACCAACAAGCGCACCCTCACGCCGCTGGTGACCCAGCGCTTCGGCACGGTGCTGATGCTCGAAATCGGCGCGACCTGCGTGGGTACCATTGCCCAGACCTATCGGCCCGGCCAAGCGGTGGCCAAAGGCGCCGAAAAGGGCTATTTCGCCTTCGGCGGGTCCTCCACCCTCACCCTGTTCGAGCCCGGAGCGGTGATATTGGAGGCCGATCTCGTCGAGCATTCGGCGCTCCAAACCGAACTCTATGCCAAAGTTGGCACCCGGATGGCTCACCGCGCTTAGCGATCCTTCCCAACGACGCCCTATTCCCACACTCCGCATGCGCGATTACCTCAAATCCCTCGAACTCCACGCCAAGGAAACCCTCCAGCCCGCTGTCGAAGGCCAACTCTCACCGGCCGAGCGCATCGATCTCTACAAGCGCTTTCTGAAAATCGAGGAGCACCGGATCCTGTTACACCACCGCGCCGGAGCGGGCGGCCTGGCCATTGCCCGCGCCCGGGCGGCACTCATCGACACCCTTCTGGCGTCCATCCTGGATGCCTCCATCCGCGCCCGCAAGGATGAGGTCGCACTGCCCATTGCACTGGTCGCCACCGGTGGCTACGGCCGCGCCCTGCTCAACCCGCGCTCCGACATCGACCTGTTGTTCCTGCTGCCGCGCTCGTCGAAAAACCTGCCCAAGCCGCTCCAGGAACTCGTCCAGGACGTGCTCTATCTGCTGTGGGATGTCGGCTTCAAGGTCGGCCACGCCTGCCGGTCGATCGCCGAATGCATTGAACAAGCCAAGATCGACCAAGAAAACAAAACCTCGCTGATGGATGCGCGCCTGATCACCGGCGACGCCAGACTGTTCACCCATTTCCAAAAAAGCTTTGCCAAGGAAGGCATCAACAAAGGCCAGGCCGCGTTTTTCGAACTCCGCCGCCAGGACCTGCGCAGCCGGCATGAAAAGTATTCCCACACCGTGTTCCTGCAGGAACCCAACGTCAAGGAAGGCTGCGGCGGCATGCGCGACTATCACAGCATCCAGTGGGTCGCCCGAGTCAAACAGGGCAGCCCCCAACTCGATGACCTCGTCGAGAGCAAGCTGCTCACCGCCTCCGCCTGCCGCGAAATCGAGGAAGCCTACGATTTCCTCCATCGCGTCCGCAACGAACTCCACTACCACACCCACAAGGGCACCGACCAGCTCACCCTCCAACTGCAAGGGGTGGTGGCCACCGCCTTCCACTACCCGCAGCGCGACATCCTGCGCAGCACCGAGGCGTTCATGCGCGATTACTACCGCCACACGCGCCATGTCTATCAGCACACCACCTCGCTGATGGAAGCCTTCCAGATCGAGCAAGACTCGCGCGCCGAGTCGGGCATCCGCTCGTTTCTCACATTCCGGAAAAAGCGCCGCGAGGAATTCGACGGGTTCATCGCGCGCGACGGCCGCCTGTTCCCTGAACATCAGGACATCTTCAAGGACGACGCGCACCGCCTGATGCGGCTGTTCCAGCACTGCCAGGTGCGCAACCTCGAACTCAGCCCGCAAATCCGGCGCCTCATCGCCAACCACTGGGGCGACATCGACCGCCCGTTCCGTTACTCGAAAACCAACCGCCAGATCTTCCAGGCCATCCTCGAACGCAAGGGCGACGTCGCTCGGATCCTGCGCCTGATGCACCGCATCGGCTTGCTCGGCCGCTACCTGCCCGAGTTCGGCGCGCTCGACTGCCTCGTCCAGCACGAGTTTTTCCACCGCTATACCGCCGACGAGCACACCCTGCGCTGCGTCGAGCAGCTCGACGAGTTGTTTGCGGCAAACAACCCGCGGCGCGAGATCTACCGGCGGCTGTTCCTGGAAGTCGAGGACCCATACGCGCTCTATCTGGCCGTGATCCTGCATGACACCGGCCGCGCCGAAAACGTCCGCGAGCACATCGACGGCTCGGCCATGCTCGCCTCGCGCCTGTGCAACCGGCTCCAGATCCATGGTGCCCGGCGCACCCTGATCATGTTTCTGGTGGACAACCACCTGTCGTTCTGGCGCACCGCCACCACCCGCAATCTCGACGACCCGGAGGTCATCGCGGATTTCGCCGCCATCGTCAAAACCCCCTCCAACCTCGATGCCCTGCTGCTGTTCACTTTTGTCGATTCCAACGCCACCGCCCCCGAAGCCTGGAGCGGCTGGAAAGAGAGCCTGATGCTCCAACTCCACTGCGCCACCCGCTCCTTCCTCGTAAGCGGCCGCGAGGAATATGCCCGCAAACTCGACGCCGACCGCCTCGCCCTGCGCGACGAGGTCATCGGCCTGATGCGCGCGGATTACCACGCCGACGTGGACCGCCACTTCGAACGCATGCCCGCCGCCTCGTTCCACTTCCGCCAGGCATCGGACATCGTCACCCGCGTCAGGACCGTTAGACACTTCCTCCAGCGCGAGGCGGATCGCGGCGAACCGCTGGCCTCATGCATCAAGTGGATCGACCACACCGACAAGGGCTACACTGAACTGGTGCTGGCCACCCGGGACAAGCCGTTGTTGTTAGAAAAAATCTGCTGCGCGTTCGCCTCCGAGCAAATCAACATCCTCTCCGCCGACCTCTATACCCGCACCGATGGCATCGTGGTCAACATCTTCAACGTCTGCACCACCAACTTTGAGACCGTCACGGCCGCCTCGACGCGCAAGCGGTTCCTCGAAACCTTCGAGGCGATCCTCGCCGCGGAGGTATACGAACCCGATCGCTACCTGCGCCGCCGCGTCAATTTCCTCAAGCCCCGCACTGACCATGACATCCCGGTGCCGGTGCAGGCCTACGTCAGTAACGAGCTCCACCCGACCTGCACCACCGTCGAGCTCCAGGCCCTCGACCGCATCGGCCTGCTCCACGACCTGTTCCACACCATCAACCACTACGGCCTCAACACCGCCCATGCCCGGATCTGCACCGAAAAAGGCGTGGCCATGGACACCCTCTACATCACCACCGCCGAGGGCAAAAAAATCGAGGACCCCGGCATCCTGCGCCAACTCGAGGAGCGCTTCACCTCCCTGATCTCCCGCCCGGATACTCCGGAATAGCCCCGGCAACTCCCGGCACTTTGGGACTCCGTCGATTCCTGGCCGTGCTGAGCGCGGCCCAAAGGAATCGCCGACGGGCGAGGGCTAGCATGAGTTCAAAAACGGCAAAACCTATTTCCTTATTGGCGAAACGTTTGGAAAGGCGATGATCGGGTTGTTGCCGAAGTAGTTCGCCACCAAACCATTCCATTATCCCCATGGTCACTCACTCCATTTCGCATGCTGTGCTGGTGGGTTTTGCGTTCTTCATCGGAATCGACCCCCTCCCACTCTCCGCCCAGCCACCCGACCTGACACAAAACCAGAGGGTGGATACCAGCCGGACTTACAACCTCGGGTCCACGGGGCTGCGCGGGTGGATTGCTACCAAGCCGGCCAACTTCTTTGAGAGCCAACAGGGGCGAACCACCACTGAGAGTCGCCAAATCCTGATCACCCACGTCGGCGCAAAATCCCCGGCGGATGGCGTGATGCAGGCAGGTGACGTGATCCTCGGCGCGGGCGGCGGATGGTTCTCCTTCGATGCCCGTCAGAGCCTCGCCAAGGCGATCCAAGAGGCGGAGAAATCCGAACATGGCGGCATTCTGAAACTGACCCGCTGGCGGGCAGGTGAAACCGACGAGGTGCGCCTCAAGCTCAAGGTCATGGGGACCTTCAGCGCCACCGCACCCTACGGCTGCCAGAAGTCGCGCAGGATCTTCGAGGATGCGTGCCAGGTGCTTGAGCAGGAGCCGTTGGAAGAGAACCTGTGGGGCGCGATCAATGGACTCGCATTGATGGCCACCGGCAAGCACGACTACCTGCCCCGGGTGCGTGATTTCGCCCGGAAGCTCGGCCCGCCCACGCTGAAACTTGAGCTCAAGGACGGCATGATCGTTTGGGACTGGGCCTACCGGAACCTCTTTCTCTGTGAGTATCATCTGCTCACCGGCGACAAGGACGTGCTTCACGCCATCAACGAATATACCGTTTCCCTCGCCAAGGGGCAGGGCATGTATGGCACATTCGGACATGGCATTTCGCAACGGACTTCCGCGGGCGAACTCCATGGATCCATCGCGCCTTATGGCCCGGTGAACTCCGCTGGATTGGCCGCCAGCATCTCGATGGTCATGGGTGCCAAATGCGGGGTGAACGATCCGGAGGTCGCTGCGGCGATCGGGCGGGCGTCGAAGTTTTTCGGTTACTACGTGGACAAGGGAGCCATTCCCTACGGTGAGCACGCGCCATGGCCAAACCACGACAACAACGGCAAGAACGCCATGGCCGCGGTGTTTTTCGCGCTGCAGGGCAACCGGCCGCACGAGACGCAATACTTTGCGAAGATGGTCGCCGCATCCTATCAGAATCGCGAATACGGACACACCGGCCAGGGATTCAGCTATCTGTGGGGCGCACCCGGTGCCAACACGGGCGGACCGGATGCGCTCGCGGCCTTTTTCAACAAAGCATCGTGGCACTTCGATCTCGAGCGTCGCTGCGATGGATCGTTTGCGTATGACGGAGGCGAGCAGTATGGACCCGGTAAGACGGAGGACAACACCTACTATGGCAAAAGCGGCTACTATGGACTGAGCCCCACGGCCTGCTATATCCTCACCTATTCGCTGCCACTGAAAAAACTCCTCATCACCGGCAGGGATGCCAATCCTTCGAACTGGCTCGACAAGAAGGATGTTAGCGAGGCGATGGCATCCGGGATCTTCGACCTCGAGCGCAAGACTCTGAGCTCGGAGCAACTCGTCACGGCCTTGGGCGACTGGTCGCCAGTGGCACGAGGCTGGGCCGCCGAGGAACTGGTCAGACGTCCAGACAGCAAGGCGTGGGTCAGTCGGCTCATCACGATGGCGGAAGGTTCTGATGCCCGTGCGCGCCAGGGCGCGGCGGAGGCGCTTGGTGATATCCATAGTACCGAAGCACTGCCGGTGTTGATCCGTTTGCTCTCCCATGATGACCGCGGGCTGCGCTTCAAGGCGGCGGAGGCCATCAAACGAATAGGCGCGGAGGCGAGCCCCACCGTTCCCGACATCCTCGCCGCGCTGGCCCGGACGGCAGAACCCATCAAGCCCGTCAACTGGGCCGACCCCATCCAGTTGACTCATGGCCAACTGGCCGAGGCCTTGTTTTCAGGCCCCTTGTCAACCATGCTCAAGACGACCGATCGGGCGTTGCTCTACCCGGCGGTCCGGATCGTTGCCAGAAACGCGGACGGCATGGCGCGTGCCACGCTGAGAGGTTTTTTTGAACATCAACTCAGCGAAGCGGACGTCGTCGCGCTGGCCCCCGACATTCTGGCGGCGATTCAGACACGCTGCCCGGCGGACACGATGTTCGGCAACGAGATCCGCATGGGTGGATTCAAAGCACTGACGAAATATCATTTCAAGGAGGCCCTCAACGCCGGAGTCGAATTCGCGAAAACGCAGGGCGGACATGGCAGCGAAAACAGAACCGGTGAAATCATGAAGGAGATTGCTGGCTACGGTTGCGCCGCCCGCGATGCCGTGCCGGGCTTGAAAGACTTGGTCGTTTCACTTCACGAGCAATGCAAAAGCGGGAAATTTCCCTCCGGCGAGCTCAATGACCGGCGGGTTCGCTCGGTTGAGGACGCCATCAAGGCCATTGAAACGTCGAAAGCCCCCCCGGAACTGCGTGGCCTTGAACCAACCGCAGAGAAGAAGTAAGGCACTGCTCGTGATCGTCATCCGCTCGCTGCAGGGCTCAGGGTCGGTAGTTTGACCGGCTTGTGACGAATCACGGCGCGGCGGAAACGGTGTTCATCGCCTTCGCTTGCCGAATCTGCCGGTGAATGCATGTTTTTCCATAAAAGAAGCAAATTCTCACCATCCATCTCGGCCTGCACTCATTCTATACCGGTAGCGCCCCTGTGTTCGGACCATTCAACGGCCTCGCCAGCGGTTCCGAACCCGGCCACGTCGCGTGGTTCGACGGCACCCCGCCCACCGAAGCCCGCGATGCCTGGACGATTTCGGCGTGGGTGAAACCCTTTTGGGCGCAAAAAAGGGAGCCTTGATGGCTCCCTAAGTCATTGGATTTAATGATGGTGCGCGCGACAGGACTCGAACCTGAACACCCTTGCGAGTACTAGAACCTGAATCTAGCGCGTCTACCAATTCCGCCACGCGCGCACAGTGCGGGCCTTGCGACCGCGCAGCGAAGACAGCATGCGCCAAGGTGAAAGGCAACCCTGATTTTGCAAGGATTGGCAGAATTCTCGGGAAATGCGCGGCTGCGCCGAGTGGACGGTTTTCAACATTGCCAAGCGCGCCGCCATTCAAGCACGCTGCGGCCATGCCCAAGGCTAGCCCGCTCGCTCTGATCCTCGTCCTCGCCGTCACCGCGACCAGCCTGTCGCTGTGCTCGAAAGCACCCAGCACACACGCCCCGGCGCCGGTCGCTGCAATCCACCCCGCCCCGACCGTTGCCCCCCCTCCCGCCCCCGCCCCAGCCGTCCTGGTCAGGCCGCCCAAGGAGAACCCCTTCGCCGTCATGCCCCGGCCGTGGCCGCAGGCGTCCTCGGACATCGCGGCGGACCCGGGCGCGACCTTCGGCACCCTGCCTAACGGTTTTCGCTACATCATCTATCCGCATGGCGAGCCGCCCAAGCGGGTGTCCTTCCGGTTGCACATCGCCTCGGGCTCGCTGATGGAAGCGGACAACCAGCGCGGGGTGGCCCATTTCCTCGAGCACATGATGTTCAACGGCACCAAGCACTTTGCCGCCGACGACCTGGTCCCGCGCATGCAACGCCTCGGCATCGGCTTCGGCGCCCATGTCAACGCCTTCACCTCGTTTGACGAGACGGTGTATATGCTCGATCTGCCCGACCTGGCAGCCGACACCCAGAATCTGGCGTTCACCGTGATGCGCGACTTCGGCGATGGCGCGCTGCTCGCCAGCGATGAAATCGACAAGGAGCGCGGCGTGATCCTGTCGGAAAAAATCAGCCGCGATTCGGTGAACTACCGGCTGATGGAACAACAGTTTGGCGACATACTGCCTGATAGCCTGCTCACCCGGCGCTTTCCCATCGGCCTTGAGGAAGTCATCAAGGCCGCACCGCGCGAGCGCTTCGTGGAGTTCTACAACCGCTATTACACGCCGGAGCGCATGACCTTCATCGTCGTGGGCGATGTCGATCCGGCGGAAATGCGCGGCCGCATCGAAGCCGCTTTCGCATCGATGATCCCGCCGGCCCAACCCGCGCCCGCGCCGGACCTCGGCAAGATCCACCTGCCCGAAGGCATCGAAACGGAGGTGCTCCACGACAAGGAGGTCTCCTCCACCGAGGTCTCGATCACGCGTGTTAGACCTTATCAGGCCAAACCGGACAACACCGCCACCCGCGCCGAACGGATGCCGCTGGAGATCGCCCATGCGATTCTCGGCCGCCGCTTTGAACGCCTCGCCAAGGAGAAAAACTCGCCGGTTGCTGAGGGCTCGGCCACGCGCCAGGTTCTGTTCAATGATGTCGAGCTCGGTTCCATCAGCATCACCGCGGCCGATGATCGCTGGCAGGAAGTGGTGCCGATTCTCGAACATGAATGGCGTCGCGCGCTCCATCACGGGTTCAGCGTATCGGAACTCGCCGAGGCGAAATCCAATCTGCTCAACGCCTACGAGCAGGAGGTCAAACAACAGTCCACCCGCAAATCCGAAGCCATCGCCAGCGAGTTGGTCAAATCCATCAACGCGCAGGACGTGTTCTCCGAGCCCGCCACCGATCTGGCGATCGCCAGGCGCTGCCTGGAGGCCATCGACCTCGACGCCTGCCACCGCGCGTTCAAGGCCTTCTGGGAGGCCCCAGGCCACCACCTGACTCTAACAACCAAGGACCCGCCCGCCAACGCCAAACAAGACCTCGCGGCGCTGTTTGAGGAAGCTCGGGGCGTCCCGGTCGAGGCCCCCGCGGCGCGTGCGATCCAGGTGTTTGATTACACCCACTTCGGCAAGCCCGGCAGCGTGGCCACGCGCAAGGAAGTGGCCGACCTCGGCATCACCCAGCTGGTGCTGGCCAACAAAGTGCGCATCAACCTCAAGCGCACCGAGTTCGAGCGCGGCAAGATCCGGCTGTTAGCGCGGGTCGGCTCGGGCAAACTCACCCAACCCAAAGGCCAGCCCATGCTCGATGTCTTCGCCACGGCGGTCTTCAGCGGCGGCGGCCTTGGCAAGCACTCCAACGACGCACTCGAACAAATCCTGGCCGGCAAGAACGTCGCCGCCTCGCTGAATATCGCCGACGACGCGTTCACTCTGGGCGGCGCAACCACCCCTGCCGATTTCACCCTCCAGTGCCAGCTGATGTGCGCCACCCTCACCGACCCCGGCTACCGCGAGGACGCCCTCTGGCAGTTCAAGAAGGAGATTCCCGTGATCTATCAGAAGCTCAACCACACGCCCAGCGGCCCGCAACAGGAAATGACTGGCTGGCTGCATGGCGGCGACTCGCGCTTCGCCACCGCCTCGGTGGAACAACTGACGGCATACACGCTGGCTGACGCGAAAAGATGGCTCACGCCCGAGCTGACCCAAGGTTATCTGGAACTGACCCTCGTCGGGGATTTTGAAGCTGACAAAATCCTGCCCGATCTGCTCGCCACCTTCGGCGCTCTGCCCGCCCGCGCTGCCACCGCGCCCGCTCTAACCGACGCGCGCAAGGTGAAGTTCCCCGTCGCGCCGGACACCCGGACGTTCACCTATGACTCGAAGATCCCGCAAGGCGTTGCCTTCACGCTGTGGAAAACCGCCGGCCTGCGCGGCAATCAGCGCGAAGGCCGCCGCCTCAACCTGCTGGCCGAAATTTTGGGCGACCGGCTGCGCGAGGAGATCCGCGAAAAACTCGGTGCATCCTACAGTCCCAATGCCGGACTCTCCGGGTCCGACGCGCTCGAGGGCATGGGCTACATCCTGAGCGAGAGCATCGGCAAGCCCGCCGACCTCGAACTGCTCCTCAACACCATGCGCGACCAGGCCCACCAGCTCGCCACCCAAGGCGCCACCGCAGACGAACTCGACCGCGCGCTCAAGCCCACCCTCGGCCAGCTCGCCAAATCGCTGCGCGATAACCACTACTGGCTCAGCACCGTGATGTGCCAGTGCCAGGCGGACCCCAAGCGCCTCGAGCTCGCCCGCTCGCGCGATGCCGACTACCGCTCGATCTCGCTCACGGAAATCAACGCGCTGGCCAAAAAATACCTCACCGCCGACAACACCCTGCAGGTTGCCATCAAGCCTCGTGAGTGAGCTGTAGCGGCGGTCTGCGACCGTCGCTGATTCCAATTGTCGCGGCGGTCTATGACCGTCGCTGGTTTTCAACGAACTGCCACTGGAGCACAAGCATCCAATTCCGCCATGCCAATCGAGACGCCCCGATCCACACCGCCTGCATTTCCGGCACGTCCAGCGGCGGCCGGCAACGAAGTGAGAATGAAATTCTGGGGCCGCGCCATCTGTGTTTCGGCGGTCATGATGATTGTTTCCCCATTCCTTGGACTCCTCGGCACTCTAATCGACATGAGACATGCATTTGCAAGCATGGACAGCAAGGGCATTGGAGACACGGCAGCCCTTGCCAACCACATTTCCAGGGTGCTTCTTTGCTCCTTGAGTGGAGTGTTTTTTGCCGGTATCGGCCTCGTTTGTTTGATCGTTTCCGCCATCCGGTTCTTCTCCTGCCGGGCGAAATGCAGATCTGCCGCTGCCTGATTCCCCACCTATCAAAAATTCAGCGACGGTCGCAGACCGCCGCTACAGTAACAAAACCAGCGGCGGTCGCAGACCGCCGCCAATTCTCAAATTCATGCCGCGCCTCGCCCTGCTCCAGTCCAAATCCTTCGCCACCAAGGCCGAGGCGTACGATCACCATGAAGCCCTCATCCGCGAGGCCGCGGCGGGCGGCGCCAACATCGTGGTCACCCAGGAGCTCTTTCTCACACCCTATTTCTGCACGCTCGAGGATCCTGCCCTCTTTGACCTCGCCGACCCCCTGCCCGGCCCGCTCACCGACCGGCTGGGGAAACTGGCCGGCGAGCTCGGCATCGTGCTGGTGAGCTCGCACTTCGAGCACCGCGGGCCGGGGCTCTATCACAACACTGCCGCCATCCACGATGCCGACGGGCGGCTGCTCGGGCTCTATCGAAAAGCGCACATCCCACAGGACCCCGGCTTCGAGGAGAAATTCTACTTCACCCCCGGCGACACTGGCTGGCCGGTGTGGGACACCCGCTTCGGCAAGCTCGGGGTGCTCATCTGCTGGGACCAGTGGTATCCGGAAGCGGCCCGGCTCATGGCGCTGGGCGGCGCCCAAATCCTCCTCTACCCGACGGCCATCGGCTGGCTCGCCGCCGAAAAGCCCGCGCTGGGCGACGCCCAGCACTGCGCCTGGGAAACCGTACAGCGCGGCCACGCCGTGGCCAACGGGTGCTATCTCGCCGCGGTCAACCGCACCGGAACCCAGGATCTAACTGAATTCTGGGGCCGCTCGTTTGTCGCAAACCCCTACGGCGAAATCGTCGCCAAGGCGTCCACCGCCAACGAGGAGATCCTCTATCACGACCTGGATTTCCAACAGGTCGAGGACTTCCGCCGGATCTGGCCATTCTTCCGCGACCGCCGCATCGACGCCTACGGCGAGCTCACCGCGCGCTGGCGCGACTAAGACCGCGCAGGAGCGCGGGTGATCGCGCAGCCATCTGCCGCGCGTGGCTGTGGCGTCCCGCCGCAGGCCGTGGTCGGAGCGTCCCGCTCCGACAATCCGTCCGACTGGATGCCCCGCAACGGCAGGCGGGCACCGGTGAAAATCAGGCAATCGGAATTTCTTCTGGATATGAAAGAGTTCCTGAAGAGAATCCGTAGCATACCCACCTATGCGCACATCCCTATTGCTATCCATCGCCCTCGCCGCCCATCTCATGGCCGCGCCCATCCCTGAAGAAGCCCGCCAAAACGGCCTCGCCATTGGCTGCCAGGCTTACTCCTTCAAGGAATTCAGCGCCTTCGAAGCGATCGCCAAAACCAAGGAAGCCGGCGGCAAAACCATCGAGTTTTACCCCGGGCAAAAGCTGCGACCCAATTCGCCGGCCGGCGAGGTGGTCAACCACAATGCCAGCGCGGAAGTGATCAAGACGCTCAAGGACGAATGCGCGCGCCAGGGCATCTCGCCAGTCAACTACGGTGTGGTGGCAGCCAGAGACGCCGCGGACATCACCAAGATCATGGAGTTTGCCAAGACCATGGGGCTCTACAGCGTCTGCAGCGAGTCCACCGAATTGGTGGCCGCCTGGGAAACTGCGGTCAAGCAATACGACATCAAGGTCGCGTTCCATGAACACGGCGGCTCGATGTCCAACCCCAAGTACAAGGTCTGGAACCCGCTCTATATCCTCGGCGTGGTGGAAAGCCGCGACCCGCGGGTGGGGGCCTGTGCCGACCTCGGCCATTGGTGCACCTCAGGGCTCAAACCCATCGAATGCCTGCGTATCCTCAAGGGCCACATCCTCAGCGTGCACCTCAAGGATAAATCCGAGATCGGTGCCAGGGGCGTGGTCGTGCCCGCCGGCAAAGGCGTCGTGGACGTCGCCGCCTGCGTGGCCGAACTCAAGGCCCAGGGCTTCAAGGGCCACTTCTCGGTCGAATACGAAAACAACTGGAAGGACAGCGTGCCCCAAGTCCGCGAAACCATCGACTTCGCCAAGGCCGAATGGGCCAAGTAAGCAAGACCTAACGATTCGGGCGCGTTCGTCAGAACGCATGGAACCGCAAGCCATGAGCATCCCTGAACTCGCTGGGTGTGGAATGCAGAGTCACTTTGGCTGCACCATGGGGCGCGGGCTTCAGCCCGGCGAGTCTGGGCGGGCTGAAGCCCGCGCTCCGTAGGCGAAAGGCCGGGTTAGTCGGGAGGCTAACAGTCGCAACGCCGCAACCTTACCGGCCGCGGTTGCTCGAAATTGCACTCCGCGCCAAGATCAGGCTTGCTTCACGGCGGCAAATTCCGGAAAAACCGCCGGTCCGCATCGATCTCGGATATCCTGCCTGCCCGGCGGGCACTCACCCGCTCTGGAACTCACTTGCATGCCGCCATCCGCCTCCTGTCCGCTCGTGCCACCCGGGACGCCCACCTCCGACCGGAGCTCCCATGCCACCTGGCTGAGGGACTTGGCGGTGCTGGCAGTGGTGGCCGGGCTGTGGTTCTGCGCGCTGCTAGGGCTGCGGCCGTTGAGCAATCCCGACGAGGGCCGCTACACGGAGATCCCGCGCGAAATGGCCGCCTCCGGCGATTTTGTGACCCCGCGCCTCAACGGGGTGAAGTATTTCGAGAAACCCCCACTGGTCTATTGGCTCTCCGCGCTGACCCTCCGCCAGTTCGGTGTGACTGAATTCACCGCGCGCGTGTGGGGCGGGCTGTTTTCGGTCGCCGGGATGCTGTTGACCTATGCCGCCGCCCGCGCGCTATATGGCCGAGCGGCGGGCATCTGGGCGGCCATGGTGCTGGCAACCACCCTGTTTTACTACGTGATGAGCCAGATAATCCTGTTAGACATGGCGGTGGCCGTGACCATCAGCGGGGCGCTCTTCGCGTTCATCCTGGCCATGCGCGAACCGCGGGGCCCGCGGCGGCTGGGATTGTTTCTGGCGTTCTACGCGTTCATGGGCCTGGCGACCCTGTCCAAGGGGCTGATCGGCATCGCCCTGCCCGGCGCGGTGATTTTCTTATGGGTGCTGTTGCTCAACCGGTGGCGGGCATTGTGGCCGTTCTATCCGGTGTTAGGCACGCTGCTGCTGCTGGCGGTTGCCGCGCCGTGGCATGTTTATGCCGCCCGCGCCAATCCGGATTTCCTCAACTTCTACTTCTACCATGAACACTGGCTGCGCTTCACCACGCGCATCCACCGCCGCTTCCAGCCATGGTGGTTTTTCCTGCCGATTTTGCTCGCCGGGTTGTTTCCGTGGGTTTTCTTTGCCCGCCAGACGCTGCGCGACGCGCTGCGCGGCGGCTGGAAGGCCCGCCAGGAAAATGGCGCGGCATGGTTTTTGCTGATTTGGGTGGTGTTCATCGTGGCGTTTTTCTCGAAATCCCAATCCAAGCTCATCCCGTATATCCTGCCGGTGTTTCCCGCCATCGCCGTGGTGCTCGGGCGCACGCTGGCCGCCATCTGGCAGGGCCGGGGTGCGATCCCGGGGCGCGCGAGTGGCTGGGCGTTCATCGCCACCTCGGTACTCATGACCGGAGCGATCCTCGTCGCGCCGCGGGTGTGGGGCGACGACCTGAAGGACCAACCTGAAATCCTGGCTTGTCTGCCGGTCTTGCAGCTCGCGCTGGGCAGCATTTTGCTGCTAGGTGCGGGTGCGGCATGGGTTGGCTTGCGCCGCCACCAGCCGCGCCTCATCCTGGCTGCGGTCGCCATTTCCTCGGCCGCCTTCCTGCTGGCCTTGAACTCGGGCGGCTCGCTGTTCGAGAAAACCTCCACCAAGCCCATCGCCATAATCCTCAAACCGATGCTCAAAGCCGAGGACCGCGTCTATTGTGTCGGGTATTACGCTCAGGATTTGCCGGTCTATCTGGAGCGCCTGGTCAGTCTGGTCGGGAGCCCGGGCGAGCTTGAATACGGGATCCATGCCCAACCGGAGCTCGCGGCTTCGCGGTTTTTGGCTGACGCGCAATTTCCCGCCCAATGGGCGCAGGCAGGCGTCGCCTATGCGGTGGTGCGCAAGACTTCCTACGACGCCTGGTTTGCCAAGCCGGGCATGCCCCATGCCATTCTGGCGGACACCGGGCGTTTTGTTCTGGTGATCAACCGCACAAATCCCTAACAGGTCGCACACCATGCAGCCCTACCTCCCCTTAACCCGCCCGACCCTCGATGAGGAAACCATCGCCGGAGTCGCCGAGGTGCTGCGCTCCGGCTGGATCACCTCCGGGCCCAAGGTCAAGGAATTCGAGGCGCTGCTCTCGGCGATGTTCGGCGGCCGGCCGGTGCGAGTGTTCAATTCGGGCACCGCCTCGCTGGAAATCGCCCTGCGCCTCGCGGGTGTCGGCCCCGGCGACGAGGTGATCACCACCCCCTTGTCGTGGGTGGCGACGAGCAACGTGGTTCTAACCGTCGGGGCGCGTCCGGTGTTCGTTGATATCGACCCGCTCACGCGCAACATCGACCTGGCGGCCATCGAGGCCGCCATCACCCCGGCGACCAAGGCGATTTTGCCCGTCGATCTGGCGGGCCTGCCGGTGGACCGCGACCGGCTCTATGAAATCGCCACGCGCCATGGCCTGCGCGTCATCGAGGACGCGGCGCAGTCGCTGGGCAGCTCGTGGCAGGGCCGGCTCATCGGCTCGTGCGGCGACTTGGTCTCCTTCAGCTTTCACCCTAACAAGAACCTCACCTCCATCGAGGGCGGGTGCCTCGTGATGACCACCGAGAGCGACGCCACCCTCGCCGAGCAATACCGCCTGCAGGGCGTCGTGCGCACCGGCCTGGACGGCATGGACGTCAAGGTGCTAGGGGGCAAATCCAACCTGACCGACGTGGCGGCGCGGGTGGGCATCGGTCAATTGGCGCGGCTCGACGAGTTCACCGCGCGCCGCCGCGAGCTGGCGCGCGAGTATTGCCACTTGCTCGACGTACCCGCAGTGCGAGCGCTCGGGCTGGGGCTGCCGGTGGCGGACTTCGACCAAAGCAACTGGCACATGATGCAGGTGATGCTGCCGGGAGGAGCCGGGCATCCCGAGCGCGCGGAGGTGATGGCGCAATTGCACGCCGCGGGCATCGGCAGCGGTGCCCACTATCCGGTCATCCACCTGTTCACGCTGTATCGCGCCGCGGGCTGGACCGATGGGGATTTCCCCCGGGCCGAGCACGCCGGGCGCTCCATTCTAACACTCCCGTTGTTTCCCACCATGACCTCCGCCGATGTCACCCGGGTTGTCACCGCCCTCGTTGGCATCCTTCAAGCCACCCACCGAGCATGAGCACCGCCGCCACCCTCAATCTATCCGTGGTCATCCCCGTGTTTAACGAGGAAGGCAATCTGCCCGTGCTGTTTGCCCGGCTCTATCCGGTGCTGGATGCCCTGGACCGCAGCTACGAAATCATCTTCACCAATGACGGCAGCGCCGACCGCTCCGGCGATTTGCTCGCCGCCCAGCATGCCGCCCGCCCGGATGTCACGCGCGTCATCGAGTTCAATGCCAACTACGGCCAGCACATGGCCATCATGGCCGGCTTCGACCGGGTCCGCGGCGAGGTGATCGTCACCCTGGATGCCGACTTGCAGAATCCCCCCGAGGAGATCCCCACCCTGCTGCGCCAGACCGACGCCGGCTTCGACTGCGTCGGGGGCGTGCGCCAAAACCGCCAGGACAGTTTTTTCCGCCGCCGGGTTTCGCAGCTGGTCAACTGGCTGCGCAGCCACATGACCCACATCCGCATGACCGACCAGGGGTGCATGCTGCGGGCCTACTCGCGCGGCGTGGTCCATGGCATCGTCCAGAGCGGCGCGGTCAACACGTTCATCCCGGCGCTGGCATACAGCCTCGCGCGCAGGCCGACGGAAGTGCCCGTCACCCACGAGGAGCGCCACGCCGGCACCTCCAACTACTCGGTCTATCAGCTCATCCGGCTCAACTTCGATCTCATCACGTATTTCACCACCGCGCCGCTCCAGTTGTTCACGATTTTCGCGATGTTCTGCTCGGTGTGTTCATTCATGTTAGTCATCGTGCTCGGCGTGCGCCGGCTCATCGTCGGGCCGGAAGTCGGCGGGCTCTTCACGCTGTTTGGGATCCTGTTTTTCCTCATCAGCGTGTGCATGGTCGGCATCGGGCTCATCGGTGAATACATGGGCCGGACCTATCAGGTTGTTAGAAACCGGACCCGCTACCACGTCAGCCACATCCTGGAAACCCGCCAATGAAGACGGCGCCGCGCATACTGTTTTTCGGTTACAGCGAGGTGGGCCACGCCTGCCTGGAGCTGCTTCTGGAGCGCGGTGACAACGTCATCGGGCTGATCACCCATGAGGACGCGCCCGATGAAAACATCTGGTTCAAGACGCCCGCGCTGGCCGCGCGCGAACACTCCATCCCGGTGCACACCCCGGAATCGGTCAACACTCCGGAATGGATCGAGCGCATCGCGGCCATGCAGCCCGACCTGATTCTCTCGGTCTATTACCGCCACATGATCGGCCCGGCGATCCTGGCACTCCCCGCGCTGGGCGCGTTCAACATGCACGGCTCGCTGCTTCCGAAATTCCGCGGCCGCGCTCCGATCAACTGGGCGGTGCTCCACGGCGCGGCGCGCATCGGCATGACCCTCCACCGGATGGTGCAACGCGCCGACGCCGGCGCGATCGTCGACCAGGAAGGCGTCGCGATTGCGCCGCAGGACACCGCCGAGCAGGCATTCCGCAAAGTCCTGCCGTGCGCGCGCATCGTGCTCGCCCGCCAAATCGAGCCTCTGCTGGCAGGCACCGCCGCCGAGACCGCGCAAAATGACGCTGAGGCGACTTATTTCGGCGGCCGCACCCCGGAGGACGGCCGCATCGATTGGTCGCGCCCGTCGCACGAGATATTCAACCTGATCCGGGCCGTGACCGATCCCTATCCGGGTGCCTTCACCGACCACGCTGGCGCGCGGCTCATGGTCTGGTGGGCCCAACCGGCACCCGGCCAGTCCGGCCAACCCGGCACCATTCTCTCGCTTGATCCGCTGGTCATTGCCACGGGCGACGGCGCACTGCATCTCACGCGCGCCGAGTGGCGCGGCATTCCGACGCCTCCGCCTGCGGTGGGAGCCATTTTCTAACACAACACTCCATGTCACACACCCCGCTCAAAGTTCTCATCCTCGGAGCCAACGGCTTCATCGGCAGCAGCCTGACCGAAACGATCCTAAGCCAGAAAGACTGGGAGGTCTTCGGCATGGATGTGGGCGATCACAAGCTCACCCATCTGCTCGATAACGACCGTTTCACCTTCGTGGAGGGCGACATCACCATCAACCGCGAGTGGATCGAGTATCACATCAAGAAGTGCGACGTGGTCATTCCGCTGGTGGCCATCGCCAATCCCGCGCAATATGTCAAACGGCCGCTGGACGTGTTCGAGCTGGATTTTGAGGCCAATCTCGACATCGTGCGCAAGTGCGTGAAATACAAGAAGCGGCTGGTGTTTCCCTCGACCTCGGAAGTTTACGGGATGTCCCCGGAGGACGAGTTGAATGAAGCGACCAGCAACATGGTGTATGGCCCAATCGACAAACAACGCTGGATCTATGCCTCCTCCAAGCAGCTGCTGGACCGGGTGATTTATGCCTACGGCGTGCGCGACAATCTCGATTACACCTTGTTCCGGCCGTTCAACTGGATCGGGCCGCTGCTCGACAATGTGATGGAACCCAAGGAAGGCAGCTCGCGCTTGTTCACCCAGTTCATCAGCAACGTGATCTTCCGCAAGCCGATCCAGCTCGTGGACGGCGGCTCCCAGAGCCGGTCGTTCACCTTCATCGACGACGGGGTGGATTGCCTGCTGCGCATCATCGAAAACAAGGACGGCGCGGCGTCGCGCAAGATCTTCAACGTCGGCAACCCGAACAACAACGTCTCGGTCGCCAGCCTAGCGGAAATCATCATCGAGGCCTTCAAGGACTACCCGGAATACCGCGAGCGCGCCGAGCAGGCGCAGGTCGTGGTGGTCTCATCGATGGAGTATTTCGGCCAATACTATCAGGACATCCACACCCGCGTGCCGTCGGTGGTGGCAGCCAAGGAAGCGCTCGGCTGGGAACCCAAAGTCGACCTGCGCACCGCGATCCGCCTGACCCTCGACTACCATCTCAAGCAAACCGAGCACGACCTCACCGCCTAACCGCACGGTCATGGGCCTCATTGTCGCACTCAAAGTCGATGTCGATACCGAGCGCGGGACCCGGGTAGGCGTCCCCGCGCTCGCGTCGCTGCTCGCCGACTACCGCGCGCCGGCGAGCTTCTTGTTCTCGCTGGGGCCCGACAACACCGGCAAGGCCATCCGCCGGGTGCTGCGCCCCGGGTTTTTCCAAAAGGTCAGCCGCACCAGCGTGGTGCAAACCTATGGCATCCGCACCCTGCTCAATGGCACCCTGCTGCCCGCCCCGCACATCGGAAAGCGCCATGCCGAGGTGATGCGCCGCGTGCGCGACGCCGGCTACGAATGCGGCATCCACTGCCACGACCATTTCCAGTGGCAGGACCACCTGCTGGGCATGTCACTCGACGAGGTGCGCGCCGAGTTTGGCCAAGCGCGCGCCGAGTTCCGGCGCATCTTCGGCTGCGAGGCCGCCACCGCCGGTGCCCCCGGCTGGCAGGCCAGTGCTAACAGCCGCGCGGTTTACGACGAGGCCGGCCTGCTCTACGCCAGCGACACGCGCGGCCAATCGGCGTTTTTCCCCACCATCGAGGGCCGCGTCTTCCAAACCCTGGAGATTCCCAGCACCCTGCCCACATTCGACGAGCTGCTCGGACGCCCGGAATATCCCGATGCGCACATCGTGGCCCACTACACCCGCCTGCTGCGGGCCGACCGCCCGAACATCCTGACCATCCACGCCGAGATCGAGGGCATGGCCAAGCGGGCGCTCTTCAAGGACCTGCTAGAGTCCTGGTCCAAGCTGGGGGTCACCTTCGTGCGCATGGACAACCTCGCGCGCCACCTCCTCGCGCAGCGCGAAACCATCCCGGTCCTGCCGCTGGTGATGGCCGCAATCGACGGCCGCTCCGGCACGGTCGCCACCCCGGGCGCGGACAGGGTGGTTGGGACTTAGGTGGCGCGCTCTCGCCGAGCGCGCACGATCATGCCCGACTGGGGCGTGGCGGCCCGCCGCGCCCACACTTCCCGCCGCAGGCGCAATCCTTCGGCGCACCGGGGCTTCGGCGCACCGGGCCGGTCCGCCCTACCTGCCCCATCGAGGCCGCGCCACCCTGGCATCGCCACCTCGCATAAAGGGCCGATAAAAAGCCTGACAGCAGCGGCGCAACCGGTAGACTGTGGCCGCGTCACAAACAAGGAACCATGGATATTCGCAAAGCCGTCATCACTGCCGCCGGACCCAGCCAGCGAACGCTGCCGCTGCAAACCCTCGTGGACCGCGACGGCCAAACCAAGACCGCGCTGGCCATCATCGTGGAAGAGGCGCTCAATTCCGGCGCCGAGGAAATCTGCGTGGTGGTCTATCCGGGCGATGCCGACGCCTTCCGGGCCGCCGCCGGCCCGCATGGCAACCGCCTGCAATTCGTCGAGCAGACCGAGTCGCGTGGCTACGGCCATGCCGTGTGGAGCGCGCACCACTTCACCGGCAGCGAGCCATTTCTGTTATTGGTGGGCGACCACCTGTATTTGAGCCACGAACACCGCAGTTGCGCCCGGCAACTCGTCGAGATAGCCACCGCCGAGGAGTGCGCGGTTTCCGCCGTGCATGCCACCCACGAAAGCAAATTGCCCTATTACGGCGTGGCCGGCGGCCGCCTGGCGGAAAACCGCCACGGCCTCTATCTGGTCTCGGAGGTGTTGGAAAAACCCACGCCCACCGTGGCCGAGCAGCGTCTCATCGTGCCCGGACTGCGCGCGGGCCACTATCTGTGTTTTTTCGGGATGCACGTGTTGACCCCGGCGGTCATGGAGATGCTCGGCGCGGAGATCGCCGCCGGCCGGCCGCCCGCCCTCACCGAAATCCTTGCCAGGCTCGCGACCCGCGAGCGCTACCTGGCGAGCGAACTGCTAGGCCGGCGGTTTGACATCGGGCTCAAATACGGCTTGCTCAACGCGCAGCTGGCACTGGCCTTGAGCAGCCCGGCCCGCTCGGAAGTGCTCGCCGGCCTCGTCGAACTCCTCGCGCAGGAACCTCACTGATCACGCGCATGGCCCATCCGCTCATCGATCTCATCACCTCGGCGGATCCCGCCATCCGCAACCAGCCGCTCGACGCGCGATGCGAGCGCGCGAGCGCGGCGGAGTTGTTAGACGCCTGCGCCGAGCTCGACACCTTCCGCCGCCGCAGCGACAACCTCTATCATCGCGTCCGCGCGTTGTTTTTCCTCTATGCCATCCACCGGTTTCATTTGCCGGCCAAATTGCCCGCTGGCGCCGCCGGGATGATTCCCTTCAAGGGCTATGAACACCTGCTGCAACGCCGGTTCGAGGAAGCGCTCGACCAGATCCTCGCCGTGCAAAAATCCGCGGGGCCTAGCGACGCGCTCTCCAGCGCGCTGGCCAACGTCTATCAGCGCATCGGTTTCCAGACCCTCGCCGACCAGGTGCGCCGCAGCGTGCGCTCGGTGCGCGGCAACCAATGGATGTTCCGCATGGGCCACCCCGCCGACCACCCGCTGCGCATCCACCCCGAACTGGTGCGGCGCGGCGACGACGGTGCCTACCCCGTGCTGCGCGAACTCACCCCGGTGCGCATGGACCTGAGCCACTCGGGCTGGAGCGACATTTTTTTCCTGGGGATGGATTTCCCCGAGGGCGCGCGCGTGCTCAATGTCTCGATCGACCTCGGCGTGCATGGCCGCGACCAAGCCGCCAAGCCGCCGGTGGAGGCGTGGTTGCGCGTGATCGATGAGCCGCTGCTGCGCCTCACCAGCGTGGACCTCGGCGCCACCACCGATATCAGCAGCCTCGCCGAGGTGTTTGATTTCGCGCGCGACTACCTGGGCTTGCTCAAAGCCGCGGTGATCGCCGCGGGCATCGTCCCGCCCGGCATCGAGGGATCCGGACTGGAACTCGCTGATTTGTTAGCGCAAATCGTCGGGCCCGGCCGCGGCCTGGAATTGGTCAGCCACGTCAACGACATCCCGAAAGGCTCTCGACTCGCCGTCTCCACCAACCTGCTCGCCTCGTTGATTGCGGTGTGCATGCGCGCCACCGGCCAGGCCGGCGCGCTCACCGGCGAGCTCGCCGAGGAGGAACGGCGGCTGGTGCTGGCGCGCGCGTTGTTAGGCGAATGGCTCGGCGGCTCAGGCGGCGGCTGGCAGGATTCGGGCGGCGTCTGGCCGGGCATCAAACTCATCTGCGGCGTGCCCGCCACCGCCGACGACGCGGAATTCGGCATCAGCCGCGGGCGCCTCATGCCGACCCACCAAATTCTGGACCGCACCGCAGTTTCGTTCGAAACGCGCGAGCGCCTGCAACACAGCCTGGTGCTGGTGCACGGCGGCATGGCGCAAAACGTCGGGCCGATCCTCGAAATGGTCACCGAAAAATACCTACTGCGCTGCGCGCCGGAATGGACCGGCCGCCAACAGGCCAACGGCTTGCTCGACGAGATCCTCGCGGCGCTGCGCGCCGGCGATGTGCGCGCGCTGGGCGCCCTGACCACCCGCAATTTCTGCGAGCCGCTTCAAACCATCATCCCGTGGGCGAGCAATGCCTTCACCGAAGCCATCATCGCGGCCGTGCGCGCGGAATTCGGCGCGGACTTCTGGGGGTTCTGGATGCTCGGCGGCATGTCCGGCGGCGGCATGGGTTTCATGTTCGAGCCCGGCCGCAAGGCGGAGGCCCAACGGCGCCTGCAGGAAATCATGTCGCAGACCAAGCGTGAACTCGAGCATGCGCTGCCCTTCGCGATGGAACCCGTGGTGTATGATTTTGCAATCAACGAGCGCGGCACTTGGGCCGACTTGTTAGACCCCGCCGCCACGCTGCTGCCGCGCGGCTACTACGCGCTCCACGTCCCGCGCTGGCTGCGCGCCGACCCGCAGGCACTGACCCAGCCGCAGCGCGCTGAGCTGGATCGCTTCAGTGCCGCCTGCCGCACCCGCCCGGAGTTTTCCGGCATGATGCAAACCTTGTTCGACCGGCTTCTGCCACGCCTGCAATCCGAGAGTGGGCGCCAACAGAGCCTGGTTGAATTGTTAGAGCAAAACGGTTTCGACCGGGTGCAGCACGAGCAGATTCGCGACGATTTGAAAAACGGCCGGATTGGCCTGGCGCAAAACCGACTGCCTGCCAACGCCGATATCAGGGACGTGCTCGACAGCGATGTGCTGCACGCCACGCAACCGCTGGCTGACAAATACTATCAGGCAGGCCTCGCCGCCATCGCCCGCGGCGAGCTCGCCGTGGTCACGCTGGCCGCCGGCGTGGGCAGCCGCTGGACCCAGGGCGCCGGGGTGGTCAAGGCGCTGCACCCGTTCTGCAAGTTCGCCGGTGCGCACCGCACGTTCCTCGAAACCCACCTCGCCAAGAGCCGCCGCATCGGCCGCTTGGCGGGCAATCCACTGCCGCATGTTTTCACCACCAGCTACCTGACCCACGCCGCCACCGAGGAATTTTTGCAACGCCAGAACCATTACGATTATCCTGGCCCGCTGCTATTGTCGCCGGGGCGCTCGATCGGCTTGCGCATGAATCCGATGGTGCGCGACCTGCGCTTCCTGTGGGAGGAAATGCCCCAACAACGGCTCGACGAGCAGCAGCAAAAAGTCCGCGCCAGCCTGCGCAGCGCGCTGATGAATTGGGCGCTTGCCGCCGGCGAAGGCAGCGACTACACCGACAACCTACCGGGACAATGCCTGCACCCGGTCGGACATTGGTTTGAAATTCCCAACCTGCTGCGCAACGGCACCCTCGCCCGCTTGCTCACCCAACGCCCGCAGTTGCAGCACCTCATGCTGCACAACATCGACACCCTCGGCGCGGACGCCGACCCCGCCATGTTCGGCCTCCACCTCGCCCAGGACGACTGCCTCACCGTCGAGGTCATCACCCGCCGCCTCGATGACCGCGGCGGCGGCCTCGCGCGCGTCAACGGCCAGGTGCGCCTCGTCGAAGGCCTCGCCATGCCCCACGAGGAGGATGAGTTCCAACTGAGCTACTACAGCTCTAACACCTGCTGGATCGACATCGAAAAATTGTTAGACTCGTTCCGCCTGACGCGCGGCGATCTGGCCGACGGTCCGCGGGTCGCCGCGGCGGTGCGCGCGATGGCCGCGCGGATGCCGACCTATATCACCATCAAGGATGTCAAAAAACGCTGGGGCCACGGCCAGGAAGACGTCTTCCCGGTCTGCCAGTTCGAAAAACTCTGGGTCGATATGACCGCCCTGCCCGAAGTGCTCTCCCGCTTTGCCGTGGTACCGCGCCTGCGCGGCCAACAACTCAAGGACCAGGCCCAGCTCGACGGCTGGCTGCGCGACGGCTCCGCGGAGTTCGTCAACCAGCTCTGCGCCTGGACCTGATGGGCTCCCGCCGGCCAGATCCCTGACCTGTTTTTCCCGCGCCTGACCACATTGCGTGCTTTACATCCCTCCCCCGCCCTACCAATCTGCCCGCCCGCAAGCAAAGGAGAGGTGGTCGAGTGGTCTATGGCACCCGATTCGAAATCGGACGAACTGTTAAAGGTTCCGTGGGTTCAAATCCCACCCTCTCCGCCAGCGACAAACAAAGCAGGAGGCAAGGCGTAGCGCCGGCTCGACCCATCACCATATCCTAAAGAAAGAGGAGTTGGCTCAGGTGATGGCCGCCACCCTCCTAGACCCGGCGGAGGTCCGGCAGGGGCGGGAGCGACTCTTTGAAGAGCGATTCTACGGTCAAATTTTCCCGAACGGTGATCCGTCAGATTACCTCCCCCGTTTCTGGATGACTCGGCACGTCACCCGAGCAGCCAAAGGTAAACCGCAACGGGCGTATGCGAAATGGTTGGTCTGCCACATGCTCTGGAGTCAGATCGAAGGGGTGATCGTATCACGGAATGCCAAGGAGGTATTCTGGCAGGGCTCTGAGCAAGGTTGGTGGCCCGCGCTCCTCAAGTCGGCTGACGCATGGTTCCGGGTTTCACTGCGGTTTTACAACGCAACCAAGGGACACGGCGAGGCGGCGGCAGATGTTTCATCGTTCTTCAGGCGCAAGGAATTGCCAAAGGAACTCCAAAATTTTCTCGCCGGTCCGGGACGCTCGCTTCGACCGGAACTCAAGAAGGTGGCTGAGAAGTTCAGGCTGGAGTTTGAGGCGTGGATGGCGGGGTAGTGATACACGCTTGGACAGATCTCCTCAACGTGGAGGGCATCGGACCGAAAACCCTTGAAGCGTTACAACAATTTTTGCAACTTCCTTAATATCAGCGAATATGAATCCAATCACGCTCAAGAAAGCCGCCGCGACCTGGCTACCCGAGGCCGCAGCGGTCATTCTGGCGGTGATAGCTCTCCGGAAAGGCAATCCTTACGGCTATTACGTGTTCTTGCGCTGGATGACTTGCCCCATCTTCGCCTGGATCACTTGGAAAGCCTATGCCAGCGGTTACGGACTGCTGCTGACGATTGCATCCGGCATCCTGGTGGTCCTGTTCAACCCGGTTCTGCGCGTCATGCTGGATCGGGAAAAATGGGAGATCATCAACATCGCCATGATCGCCGTGGCCATCTGGTCGGCAGCGGTTTCCATCAAATCCACTGAGCAGCAGGCATGAACAATCTCATCCAAATGAAGCCAGAAGGCAGATTTATTCGTAGGATGTCGTTGGAAAATCTCGCCAACCACCCTAAACCCTGCGTCTTATAGGGGCGGATACCAACGATTGGATATCATGTCAAGAAATTATCTTCCAACCGCTCTCCCACAATTCACCCCATGAGCCTCCTCGAACTCTTCGAATACACCCTCAAGTTCAACCTAGCCGCCCCCGTCACGGCCACTTGGATCTACATGCTGCTCATCGCTGTTTTTGTGGTTCTCGGTTTCGGAGTGGCATGGGGTAAAATGTGGAACCGGGAGTGGACACTCGGAGGTCACGTCGGATCTTTGATTATAGTTCTCCTCTGCGCCCTCGGTGCCGCTTATGGCGTATTTAATCTTCAGGGCGCTTCTCGAATGGAGAGCTGGTTCCAAGAGCAACGTCTCACCATGGCGCGCTCTATCGCCGATTCCAGCCGCTTCAACCGCTCTGTGCTGCTTTCCACTTGGGACCAGATCGTAGCAAAGGGAGGTCAGGAGGGAGTCCCCCCACCCATCGAAGGCGGCAATGAAATCCGTCTGGGCTCACCAGAAGATGCCTAC
>Ga0114958_10000216_pt1 | contig 49667 bp, 48 predicted proteins | sample C_130208_EF_Meta_FD_89577 | JGI IMG/M metagenome (GOLD analysis project Ga0114958, IMG submission 89577) | Freshwater microbial communities from Lake Croche, Canada to study carbon cycling - C_130208_EF_MetaG | ecosystem: Environmental > Aquatic > Freshwater > Lake | place: Lake Croche, Canada... | reverse complement strand
GAAGCCATATTAAAAAAAGCCTTGATAAGGTAGAGCGTCAGAATAAGCGAAACTTCGGTCAGCGCTTAGCGCATCGATCCGTACAGCCTAGCCTGTAGGACATGCCGGATATCATAGACATTCTACGTGGTTGTCGTGCGAACGCCACGAGCCGAGGCGCACCTGGCCCCGCGCAACCTGCTGCACAACCACCCGCGCTCAGGTATGCTACCCACTAGCGTTTACTAAAATACACGCAAAAAAGCCGCTCAGACGGCGCTTAGAAAAATGATGGATATTGATCCACAGGAGACAGCAGTTGAAGCATTTGTGTCTACGACTATGGCGTGCCAGCGCGCTTGGGTTCTGTGCCTTGTTTTTGGCGGCAGGCGCCACGCAGGCTTTCGCCTACCCCGAGCGGCCCATTCGCCTGGTCGTGCCCAACGCAGCGGGGGGCGGCACCGACGCCTTTGCCCGTGTGATGGCGCAAAAGCTTGGTGAGGCGCTGAATCAAACCGTGGTAGTTGAAAACAAACCAGGTGCTCAAGGCGGCATTGGCACCACTTTCGGTGCAAAAGCAGCCCCAGATGGCTACACCTTGACGATCGCCTTTGTCAGTACCATGGCGGTCAATCCCTTTGTGTACGCAGATATTGGCTACGAACCGCTCAAAGATTTTGTCGCGGTGGCGGTTGGTGTCAACCAACCCTATCTGATGGTGACCTACCCCGCTTCGCCCTACCAAAATCTGCAAGAGTTCGCGCAGTTTGCCAAACAAAAAAAGGGTGGAGCAACCTTTGCCTCGACCTCATCGCAAACCGAGCTAATTGGGGTGTTGTTTCAGACCCTGCTCAAGACCCAGATGCTCTATATCCCCTACAAAAATGCGACGACTGCTGTGGTTGAACTGTCGCGTGGTGATATTGACGTGATGGTAGCGAGTTTGCCCTCGGCGATCCCCTTGCTCAACGCCGGCAAGCTCAAGGCCTTGGCGGTGACGGGTAACAAGCGCGCGGTGGCTTTGCCCAATGTGCCAAGCGCAGCCGAAGCGGGGTTCCCAGAGTTTGTTGCGAATGGTTGGTACGGCATCGTCGCCCCCAAGGGCACGCCTGATGAAATTGTGCAACTTTTAAACAAGCACATCAATGCGATTTTGGCGATGCCTGACGTACAGCAAAATTTGATCGCCGCTGGCTTTGAAATTTTGACAGGTACCCCAGCCGAGTTTGCCGCCATGATCGAGCATGACTATCAGCGTTGGGGCGCGGTCGCCCAAACACAAAAATCACTGAGGAAATAAACATGACAACGACACGCCGTGGCCCCTTGGCCCGCTTCAAAGTACTAGATCTGACACGCTTGCGCTCGGGCCCGACGGCAGTGCGCCAACTTGCCGATTGGGGCGCCGATGTCATTAAGATCGAAACCCCCGAGGCCTTGGGTGTGAGTGATGGTTGGGGTGATACGCGTTTAGGCCCAGACTTTCAAAACTTGCATCGTAATAAGCGTAGTTTGACGCTGAATTTGAAAGAGCCCGAAGGGATCGCAATTTTCAAAAAGATGGCGGACGAGGCTGATGTCATCATCGAGAATTTTCGGCCTGATGTGAAATTTAGGCTAGGCATCGATTATGAGAGTTTGAGCAAAACGAACCCAGGTCTGGTCTACGCCAGTATTTCTGGCTTTGGACAAGACGGCCCGTATGCCAAACGCCCCGGTTACGATCAGATCGTGCAAGGCATGGGTGGCCTGATGGCGATTACGGGTCTGCCGGGGCAAGGGCCAGTACGTGCGGGCATTGCGGTGGCGGATTCGGCGACGGGCTTGTTCTGCGCGCTAGGTGTGTTAACCGCCTTGCTTGAGCGTGAAGAATCGGGCAAGGGTCAATGGGTACAAACCTCGTTGCTCGAATCGATGATTGGCATGCTCGACTTTCAAGCCGCACGCTGGTTAATCAATAAAGAAATCCCAGAGCAAGCGGGTAACGATCACCCCACCTCGATCCCGACGGGCGTGTTTCCGACTGCAGATGGCCACATCAATATTGCCGGGGCCGGTGCGCAACAGATGTGGGAAAGGCTGTGTAAAGCGGTCGACGCTGAGTATCTGCTCGCGAAAGAAGAATACAAAACTGGCAAACTACGTTCGAATAACCGCGTGGCGCTCAACCAAGAGCTCTATGCGATCACCCGTACGCGTTCGACGCAAGAATGGATCGAACGCTTTGAAGCAGCTAGCGTCGCCTGCGGGCCGATTTACACGATGGATCAGGTGTTTGCCGATGCGCAGACGCGTCACTTAGGGATCGCAACGCCGGTGCATCATCCAGAGCTGGGTGAGATCGAAGTGGTGGGGCAACCCGTTGGGTTATCACGTACACCAAGCGAGATTCGCTCGGCAACCCCTGCACGCGGCGGCGAAACCGATGAGGTGATGCGTGAGTTTGGTTATAGCGACGCGCAGATCGAAGATTTACGCGCTCGGCTGGTGATCTGACATCCAAAATGAGACAGACAACATGTATTTAAAAAAGCTTAAGCAGCTGATCTACGGCGTAGCAATGCTGTTTGGTGTCACAAGCGCCGTCATGGCACAAGGCGTTTACCCAACAAAACCGGTCAAGTTAATCGTGCCGCTTGCTGCCGGTGGGGCGAGCGACGTGGTCGCGCGTATTTTTGCCGCGAAGTTGGGTGAACGTTTGGGCCAGCAAGTCATTGTCGAAAATCGCCCCGGCGCAGAAGGCTTGATCGGCGTGGATGCGGCAGTGAAGGCTGCACCCGATGGCTACACCCTAGTGTTGGGTTCAAGCACCACGCTGGCTGCCAATTTTCATTTGCGCAAGACCTTACCGTTTCATCCGGTGAATGACCTTGCGCCTGTATCAATGGCGTTTCAAGGTTTTTTCAACATTTTGGTGATTAATGCGGCGGTCCCAGCAAATAATCTGAAAGAGTTTATTGCCTTGGCTAAAGCGCAACCAGGCAAGCTCGATTACGGTACGGCGACCAGTGGCTCAAAAATTTGTGTTGAAACTTTCAAGGCCATGGCGGGTATTGATTTGCAAATGGTCAATTACAAAAGCTCACCTCAGGCGCTGAACGATTTGATGGGCGGGCAATTGCAACTGATTTGTGAGCCAGTGGCAACCGCGATGCCAAATATCCTGGCTGGGCGTTTGCGTTCAATTGGGGTGACCAGTGCCACGCCACATCCGGCAGCACCAAACTTACCAACTGTGGCGCAAGAGGGTCTGCCTGGTTTTGAATACTCGGCCTGGGTAGCCGTATTTGCGCCTGCTCAGACCCCGGCCGCGATCATTGCGCGCCTTGAAAAAGAAATCGCTTGGGTGCTCAACGACCCCGAGACGATCAAAAAAGTTCAAGCGGCTGGTGTTGAGCCAATGCCCGGAGATGCGAAGGCGTTAGCGAAATTGTTGAACGCTGAAATTGAGCGGGCTGGTAATGTGGTCAAGGCCGCGAAGATTCAACCAGAGTAGCAAAGGATGGCAATGGTTCAGTTACAAAAAATTTACCTGATTCACGCTGGCGATGTTTCGGTGAAACCAGCGCTGGCAAGTTTTGCAGCGTTATGGCCCGAGGCGCGTGTAATGAATCTTCTAGAAGATTCACTGGTGCAGGATGTCCGCGATGCGGGGCGCTTGCCAGATTCAATCCCGCAGCGCTTTGATTTGCTGGGACAGTATTGTGTTGCCGCTGAGGCGACCGCTATTTTGTTTACTTGCTCGGCGTTTGGCGCAACGATCGAGGCGCTAAAGCTTAAGCATTCAATTCCAATCTTGACGCCTAATGAAGCGTTGTTCGAAGAAGTGATCGAGCGCGGTGGTAAGGTCGCCTTATTGACAACCTTCGGTCCGTCGATCCCGGCGCTGACAGAAGAATTGAACGAAATGCTCGCGCAGCGTGGCACGGCGCTTGAGGTGGATGCGATGTTGGTGGAAGGGGCCTTTGATGCCTTGCTTGCTGGTGATCACGCCAAACATGATCACATCATTGCGGATAAAGTTGCAAGCTTGAAGGGCTACAACACCGTTGTATTTGGACAGTTTTCGATGGCTTCGGCCGCAGCGCAGGCGCAAAAATTGAGCGCGGTGCCAGTGTTGACTACGCCCGACTGTGCGGTACGCAAGCTCAAAAAATTATTATTAGGATAACGACATGGTGTACGACGACTTTCAGTTTTTAAAATTTGACCGGCCTGATGAAGGCGTGCTGTTGATCACGCTTAACCGGCCAGAGGTCATGAACGCCACCAACGCCCGCTTACACTGGGAGCTCACCAAAATTTGGGACGTGGTGCAAAACGACCCTCAGACGCGGGTCGCGGTTGTGACCGGTGCGGGTGATCGGGCGTTTTCGGCGGGTGGTGATCTGGCCTGGGTTGAAACCATGGTGGGTAACCCCGAGCAAATCGCGCTCGTCAAACAAGAGGCCGCTGATGTGGTCTACAACATGTTGGCGTGTGATAAGCCAATTATTTCTGCAATCAATGGGATGGCCGTGGGCGCAGGCTTGGCAGTTGCCTTGCTTGCTGACATTAGTGTGATTTCTGAGACCGCAAAATTCACCGATGGCCATGTCAAACTTGGTGTGGCGGCAGGCGATCACGCTGCAATTATTTGGCCCTTGTTGTGTGGCATGGCTAAGGCAAAGTACTACCTGATGACGGCTGATTTTATCGACGGCAAAGAAGCCGAACGGATTGGCTTAGTGACCTTTTGCGTACCGCATAGTGAGCTGATGCCTAGGGCTCTGGCGATTGCCAAAAAACTGTCGGTCGGCAGCCAGCCCGCGATCCAAAACACAAAAAAGTCGCTGAATAACTGGATGCGTATGGCGGGACCCATTTTTGACAATTCGCTAGGCTTAGAAATGCTTGGATTTTTAGGCGCTGATGCACGCGAGGGCTTAGATGCCGTTAAAAACAAACGCGCGCCCAAGTTTCCGTCAGCGCAACCCAAGTTCTAAGGTCACTAAAGTACTGAAGCAAGAAAAAACAGCAAATCGAAACATGTTGTATCGACAGAATGTTAGATGAGCGAGATCTTAGATAGACATGGCCTCAGATAGAAAAATGCCCCAAAAAAAGATACCAGACAGACCATATCTCAGATAAACAACGACCTAAGGATCAAAAGATGAAAGCAGCATGGTACGAAAAAAATGGTGAAGCCCGCGAAGTATTAGTGCTCGGTGAAATGCCCACCCCCGAGGTTGGTGCGGGCGAAGTTCGCGTCAAAATCAGCGTGTCAGGTGTTAACCCCTCAGACGTCAAATCGCGTCGTGCTCGTGCGTTGAACGCACCGCGAATTATTCCGCATAGCGATGCTGGCGGGGTGATTGATGCGGTTGGCGCTGGGGTCTCTGCTAGCCGAGTTGGTCAACGTGTCTGGACCTGGAATGGTCAGTTTGGACGTCCCTTTGGTACTTGCGCGCAGTACATTGTCTTGCCAGAGGCGCAAGCCGTTGCTTTGCCTGATAACACCAGTTTCGATGCCGCTGCGTGCATGGGTATTCCTGGCCTGACGGCTTTTGAGGCGGTGCGTCGCTGTGGTGACCTCACTGGTAAAACTGTTTTGGTGATTGCCGCCGCAGCAGCTGTGGGGCATTACGCCGCACAAATGGCCGTACTCAAAGGTGCTCGTGTGATTGGTACTGTGAGCTCTGACACCAAGGCTGCGCATGCGCGTGCAGTGGGTGTTGCTGAAACGATTAATTACAAAACAGAGAACGTGGCTGAGCGCGTAAAAGCGCTGACCGACGGTCGCGGTGTGGATGCCATCATTGATATGGATTTTTCTACAACTGCAGATTTGGTGCGTCAAGGTGCACTCGCACCACACGGTACGGTAGCTTGCTATGGCTCAAATGAAGCGACTGATCCACTCATCCCGTTTCGCGTGTGTTTGTTTAACACCTTGAGCTTTCAATTTTTCTTGGTGTACGACTTAACACCAGCTGAGCGCGCGTTCGCCTTGACAGAACTGAACGCACTGCTGGCGTCTGGCAAGTTGGTGCATGCGATCGGTGCACGCTACCCCTTGTCAGATATTGTTGCTGCTCACGAAGCTGTTGAGCAGGGCAAGGTCATGGGTAATGCGGTGATTGATATTGCGTAGCCAGTTGCGACAGCTTTGTTTGCTGTCGCGATTGTTTACCGCAAGCTGCCTGAATGCAGTTGTTTAGACAGGCACCTCGCGTGCCTGCTCACTGCCCCTGTGGCCCGAGTTTCACTCTGGCTTGGTTGAAATCCCAGCTTTCTTAATCACGTCACCCCAACGTGCATAGTCTTTAAGGTAAAACGACTCAAACTCTGCGGGCGTGCCGGGCATCACAATGGCGCCACCATCCTCAAGTTTTTTCTGCAACTCAGGCACGGCCAATGTTTTGTTCATGGCCGCATTGATTTTATCGATGATCGCCTGAGGGGTACCTGCGGGCGCCATCAAGCCGTACCAAACTGAAGCCACCATGCTGGGGTAGCCAAGCTCGGTGAAGGTGGGCAGTTCAGCAAGCTGGCTGTTGCGTTTAACACTGACCGCGGCGATCGGGCGAAGTTTGCCACTTTTGATATGTGGTAACAGGGCAGGGATGCCATCAAACATCATGTCGACCTGGCCGCTAGCCACATCGACCACTGCAGGAGCCGAGCCTTTGTAGGGCACGTGCACCATGCTGACCTTGGTTTCTGTCTTAAAGAGCTCGCCGGACAGATGTGGAGCACTACCCGTGCCTGCTGAGGCAAAACTGAGTTGCTTGCCCTGCGCTAAAGCAATCAGTTCTTTGACGGACTGCACCGGTAGTTGTGCATTGACTGCCAAAATGATTGGAAACTCAGCGATCGCGCCAATTGAGACCAAGTCCTTAAACGGGGCGTAGGGCAGTGTTTCGTAAAAATAAGGGCCAATACCGTGCGTTGAGATGCCCGATTGAAGCAGCGTGTAGCCATCAGGGGCGGCCCGCGCCACCAGGGCGCTTGCGATTGTGCCATTCGCCCCGGCTTTGTTTTCAACCAAGATCGTGGTGCCTAATTCTTTGCCAAAGCGTTCAGAGAGCGTGCGTGCCACAAAGTCAGAGGCTCCACCCGGAGGTACCGTGATAATCAGGCGAACGGGTTTGTCGGGATAGTTGGTCGTTGAGGCTGTGGATTGAGAAAAACTGGTCGCACTGAGCAACACATAAAAAAGACCGAATATGGGGGCTAACCAGTATGTTGAGCGAAGCATCAAGAGCCTGACCTTTAAATTAAAAAATGGTTGGGTAATTATGCAACAGATTGGCAAGCAACAATTGTGCCAAAGGCCATGCTCATTGTGTGCGCCGCCTTGCCCCAAGCCTGGCACCATTGCGGCGGGGAGCCAGGCCGACCTGCTCTAGAATAAGATCACACACACCAATTAGGGTCGACCTTGAATATCAAACTTGCTGAAAACTTTCGTGCGGTGTTTTACGCCCCCTTTTACGCCACCCACGCTTTAGGCTTGTTTGCCGAACAAGGGGTGTCAATCACTTTGCTCGATTCAGCCTCGCCCGGAGCTGGGATTGCCGAGCTGGCAAAAGGTAATATTGATGTCATGTGGGGTGGGCCGCTTCGTGTGATTAAAGAACGCGATCAGTTTGAGCGCACTGAGGCCTCGCTCGTAGCCTTTTGTGAAGTCGCGGCCAAAGATCCATTTTTTTTGCTGAAACGTCGGCAACATAAACGCACTGCAGCTAGCTCACCAGATCAGACAGTTGATACTCGCGATCGAGGCAAAGAGCCGTCAGCATATTCAGCGGTTAATCAGAGCCAGCCAGATCAACCTTTCACGCTGAAGGATTTAGTCGGACTGCGTTTCGCCTCGGTATCTGAGGTGCCAACACCATGGTTGTGTCTTCAACAAGATTTGCGCGATGCGGGTGTTGATCCCACCGCGCTCACGCGCCTTGCCGAAGGCAGCATGCAAGATAATCTTGACGCACTTTTACGTGATGAGCTGGATGTTATTCAAGTCTTTGAGCCCTACGTTTCGCTGGCGTTGGCACATGAAGACCTTGAAGTTGTGCATGCTGCGAGTCAGCGCGGCTACACCGCCTACACAACTTTTATTTCAACCTTTGAAGGTATGCAGCGCAATCACGCTAGTTTTGAGGCCATGATTCGTGCGATCGAGCAGTTTAGGCCCTGGTTGGCTGCGCATGGTCCGGCTGAGCTTGCGCGTGTGGTGCAAACGTTTTATCCCCACCTGACGCTTGAGACTTTGACTGCGTGTTTGACGCGCTATCACTCAGCTGAACTCTGGACATGCCGGCGCGCCATTTCAAGGCAGGGTTTTGCGCGCTTGGCCGCGAGCATGCTCGACTCTGGCTACATCAAGCAGGCAGCGCATTATGAAGATTGCGTTGCTCCAAGCGCCTATGAGGTGTGAAGTCAGCCTGTTTGAGTCACAGCGCCATGTTCGCATCAAGTGAGGTCAGCGGGGCAAAACTCTCTGCACTGGCCATCGGCCAGCCAATTTGAAACACAGGGCGCTGCAGGTCTCCGGTCAGTAATGAGCCAGGTGTAATGCCGGGATAAAGCGTTGAGAGAAGACTGATGTGATTTTCTAACGTTCGGCAGGCGATATGCGAAGTGGTAAGGTCTTTTGGATGGTGCAGACCAGAGGCTTGCAATAACTCTGCTAAAGCATGAAGCGTGTTTTGGTGGAAGTGCGCCACGCGTGGCGCCTTGTCTAAAGGTACCAAGGCCCGCTGGCGTTCTGGGTCTTGGGTAGCGACACCGGTCGGACAGCGTCCGGTATGGCATTGTTGCGCTTGAATGCAGCCCACAGCAAACATGAAGGCCCGCGCACTATTACACCAGTCAGCGCCCAAGGCGAGGGTGCGTGCCATGTCAAAGGCGGACACGATTTTTCCTGAGGCGCCGATCTTGATGTGATCGCGCAAATTTAAGCCAACCAGTGTGTTGTGAACCAGTCGAATCGCCTCACGCAGCGGCGTACCAACATGATCCACAAATTCAATTGGGGCAGCACCCGTACCGCCTTCTGAACCATCGACCACGATAAAGTCTGGCGTGATTCCAGTCTTGACCATTGCCTTTGCAATCGCAAACCACTCCCAGGCATGACCAATACATAATTTGAAACCAACGGGTTTGCCGTCTGCCAGAGTGCGCAGGCGCTGCACGAAATGTAAGAGCCCGATCGGACTGTCAAATTCAGCGTGCGCCGCCGGAGAATTGCAGTCTTCGCCAATCTTGACACCTCGGGCAGCTGCGATTTCAGCGGTGACTTTGCTGCCGGGTAAAATCCCCCCGTGTCCAGGTTTGGCCCCTTGTGAAAGCTTAATTTCAATCATCCGAACTTGAGGCAGTGAGGCATTGGCAACAAACTTTGACTCTGAAAAACGGCCCTGTTCATCACGACAACCGAAGTAACCCGAGCCGATATTCCAGATCAGGTCGCCGCCTGGTTGGCGATGGTAGCTACTAATGCCTCCTTCACCCGTGTCATGTGCAAAACGTCCAAGCTTTGCACCTTCGTTTAAGGCAAGCACTGCGTTTGCGCTTAGCGCGCCAAAGCTCATAGCCGAAATATTCAGTACAGACAAAGAAACAGGTTGGGTACAGGCCGGACCCCCGACCGTAAGGCGAAAGTCTGTGTCTGTGATTTTTGATGGGGCGAGCGAGTGGTTAATCCATTCATATCGTTCGCTGTAGACATCAAGCTGCGTACCGAAAGGTCGTTTGTCGATTTCTTGCTTGGCGCGCTGATAGACTAATGAGCGACTTGCCCTTGAAAACGGTGCCTCATCGGTATCGTTTTCAAAAAAATACTGACGCATGGCAGGGCGCAAATCTTCGAACAAATATCGTAGGTGACCGATAATGGGGTAATTACGCAAAATCGCATGATGTGTTTGCGTTAAGTCACGGATGCCGAGTGCGCACAATGCCCAAGCGCCGCCGGCAACTAACCACCAAACAGTGTTGGCTTGACCTTGCAGCGCAAAATAGGGGGCAAGCACCGCGAAGGCTAGTGCAAGCCATAACGCACAGTATCGAAATAAAAATAACGCCATGATTGGTCCCGTTTAAATGTTCTTTCAATACACGCTCATCAGCGAGTGCGTTGGTTCGAAAATGAATACTTCGTTCAAAAATGAATACATGCGTCAAGCTTTACGCTTCAATTCAGTCATGTTTTTTTTGAGTTGTGAACACCAAGTTTCGTAGGCCACATTACCGCTCGTATAATTTCCTTTCCAAGAGAAAGTATGACCCCGCGTAATCATAGTTCCGAAATGTCAACCGATCAACGCCCTGAACCTCAGCGACCTGAGGCGTGCGCACAGCAGCGGGCCGACCCGTGGCGTCTTGTGCTCGGGGATTGGTCGACTTTGCAGGCAAGCGCTGCACCGATTCGGCTTGAGGTATTTGTGCACGAGCAGCAGGTGCCGCTTGACGAAGAAATTGATGCGCTTGATGCTGACTGCGTGCATGTGGTGGCGTTTGATCAAGTGGGTTGTGCGTTGGCAACTGGTCGTTTGTTGCCTGATGGGCACATCGGCCGAATGGCTGTGCTTAAAGCGGCACGCTTAAAGGGGTTGGGGAGTGCAGTGCTGATGGCATTGGTGCAGCAGGCGCAGCAAAAAGGTTTTGTCGAGGTGGTATTGTCAGCGCAAACACATGCCCTAGGGTTTTATCTGCGGCACGGCTTCGTGCCAGAAGGCGTTGAATACCTCGACGCCAATATCCCGCATATTTTGATGCGTAAGATGTTGTGAGCGTGTTGCAAAAAACAAAACGCCCCAACAATTCAAAATGAAAATCAAAGTGAATTTTTGAGGCATTGTCATAAAAGCCAGGTACTTTATGCTTTACACTTCGCTGGTGCCCAGGAGAGGACTCGAACCTCCACACCTTTCGGCACACGGACCTGAACCGTGCGCGTCTACCAATTCCGCCACCTGGGCCTAACTTGTACTCAATAAGCCACGCATTATAAGCGAGATTTTAGCTTTGGCAAAACGCCTCCCACCCAATATCAAGAACACTCGCAACGCGACTGTATCCCCCGAAACGATCCCAGATTTTGATCCCGACGTACCGAGCCGCGAACAAATTCTCGAAGTGTTGCGTGTCGCGCCTGCGCCGCTCTCGCCAGAAGATTTAGCCGCACGTATGGGGTTGATCCGCGAAGAAACTCTGACGGGCTTCGATCGCAGAATCGCAGCCATGGAACGTGATGGTCAATTATTGCCCAATCGTAAAGGTGTACTTTTGCTGGCGAACAAGCTCGATTTTGTGGCGGGTCGCGTACAGGGCCATCGTGACGGCTTCGGCTTTTTGGTGGCTGATGCGGGCGGTCAAGATATTTTTTTGTCTCCGCGCGAAATGCAAAAGGTGTTGCATGGCGATCGCGTGTTGGTCAAACCCACTGGTGAGTATCGCGGCAAGCCTGAGGGCACAATCGTTGAGGTGCTCGAGCGACGCACTAACCGCTTGGTTGGGCGCTTTTTAAATGAGCGTGGCGTGACGATCGTGGTGCCCGAAGATCAGCGCATCAAGCACGATGTTTTGATCCCGCCAAGCGATACGGGTGGCGCCCAACACGGTCAAGTGGTGTCAGTCGACATCATCGAGCAGCCCTCGCGTCATAAACAACCTTTGGGGCGTGTGGCTGAGATTCTGGGCGAAATTGACGACCCTGGTATGGAGATCGAAATTGCGGTGCGCAAATTCGACGTGCCGGTCGACTTTTCAGAGGCTGCTGAACGGCAGGCTGAAAAACTGCCCGACGCGGTACGCTCAGTTGATCTGAAAGATCGCGTTGATTTGCGCGATGTGCCTTTCATCACCATTGATGGCGAAGACGCTCGCGACTTTGATGACGCGGTGTACTGCGAGCAAGTGGATATGGGTGAGGCGCGTAAACGCCCCGCCTGGCGGTTGCTGGTTGCGATCGCCGATGTCAGTCATTACGTGACACCCGAAGATGCGCTTGACGAAGCTGCGCGCGAACGCGGCACAAGCGTGTATTTTCCACGTCGGGTGATCCCGATGTTGCCTGAAAAACTCTCAAATGGCCTATGTTCGCTCAAGCCCTCAGTTGATCGACTGGTGCTAGTGTGCGATATGGTGATCCCACTATCGGGTGCCAAGGCTGGCACAGTGTCGGCTTATCAGTTTTATAACGCAGTCATTCATTCGCATGCACGCACGACCTACAACCAAGTGTGGGAATCACTTCAGCAGCCCCAAGGGCCGGTTGCGCGTGGGTTTACCAAGGTTATGCCCCAGATTAACGGGCTGTATGAGTTGTTTAAACTCTTGTTTCAAGGTCGCAAAGAGCGGGGCGCGATTGATTTTGATACCGTTGAAACCAAAATCGTATGTAACGAGTTGGGTCGTATTGAAAAAATCATTGGTGTCACGCGTAACGACGCACACCGCCTGATCGAAGAGTGCATGCTGGCCGCCAATACTTGCGCTGCCGATTTTATGCTGCGCAGTAAGCATATCGGTTTGTATCGCGTGCACGAAGGCCCTACGCCTGAAAAGCTGCAGTCGTTACGCGAGTTTTTGAAAACGCTTGGGCTGAGCCTGGGCGGCGGTGCCGACCCGGCCGCTGCCGACTACGGTGCCTTGTTGGACAAGGCCCGCGCGCGTCCTGATTACGGGCTCTTGCAAACGATGTGTTTGCGCTCGATGCAACAGGCCATTTATGGCCCTGATAATGCAGGTCACTTTGGCCTGTCTTATCCCGCCTATACGCACTTTACGTCACCGATTCGGCGCTATCCTGATCTGATGACGCATCGGGTGATAAAGGCTTTACTAAAAAGCCAGCGTTATCAACCCGTGCTGCAGGGGTTTGCCGCGGCGCCCGGCGCCACGCTGCGCGAATACGAACATGACCTTTGGGAAAAAATCGGTTTGCTCCTCTCGGGGACTGAGCGGCGTGCCGATGATGCGTCGCGCGATGTAGAGGCGTGGCTGAAATGCTGGTTCGTCAAAGAACGTGTGGGCGAAGTGTTCAGTGGGCGGGTCACCGGCGTGGCAAGCTTTGGGATTTTTGTGACGCTTGACACCTTGCACGTTGAAGGCCTAGTCCATGTTTCAGAACTTGGCACCGAGTATTTTCAATTTAACGATGCAATGCACGAACTGCGCGGCGAGCGCACGGGCCTGCGCTACCGTTTAACCGACGCTGTGCAAGTGCAGGTTGCACGTGTTGATCTCGAAGCGCGGCGCATTGAGTTTAGGCTTGTGACGGGCACCACGTTTGATGCGCTTCGCAAGGCCGCTACGCGCGTTGAAGACCCCGCGGGCAGGCGTATAAAAAAAGCGGCCGCACCTAAGCCACCCGAATTGAAAGGGCAAATTGCTAAAGTGCGTCGCGAGCAGGCTAAGAAAACGGCTAAGCAAGAGACCGCACGGGCTCCAAAAAAGGCGGTGCGTGCAGGTAAAAGCGCTGGCTTAAAAAAATCTGCTCGTAAAGGGCGCTAGGAAAACGTATGGCTGCAACTCAAATGCTGGCGGGCTTTCACGCGGTGATCGCGCGTTTGCGCCAGGCTCCAGAATCAATACGCGAAGTCTACGTTGAGGCGCAACGTAGAGACAAACGTATGCAGGCGTTGATTGCAAGTGTCACGCAGGCCGGGCGCCCCGTGCATCCGGTTACGGCTGATCGCTTGGATGGTCTGACCGGTGGCTCGAGGCATCAGGGTGTGGTGGCGGTTGCCGACGCACGTAAACTGGCCGACGATCTCGACGAGGTACTGGATGGCGTACAGGGGCCTGCGTTGTTGCTGATCCTGGATGGTGTGACAGACCCACATAATCTGGGTGCCTGCCTGCGTACCGCCGACGCTGCCGGGGTACATGCGGTGGTTGCCCCCAGAGACCGCGCCGTGGGATTAAACACGACAGTTCAACGGGTTGCTTGTGGCGCTGCCGAGTCGGTGCCTTATCTTATGGTGACCAATCTGGCGCGCACGATGCGCGAGTTAAAAGACCGCGACCTTTGGTTAATTGGCACCGACGACACTGCGACACAAAGCATTCATCAAACCGACGGTAAGCGTTCGATGGCGTGGGTGATGGGTGCTGAAGGCGAAGGGATGCGCCGACTGACGCGTGAAACCTGCGACGAGCTGGTCACAATTCCGATGCTCGGCAGTGTAGAAAGCCTGAATGTCAGTGTGGCGACGGCTGTGTGTCTGTACGAGACCGTTCGCCAGCGTCAAGGGTAAACTAGAGTTTATGCCGCAGAGTGCTTGTCACTCGCACGCAGGCCTAGTGATTGCATTAGGTACATGCCTTGAGGGCCAGCGGCTAACGCTTGAGGCCGAAGTTTATTTTTTTTAAAGTGAAGCTGTTATGACCCAGTCTAAACAATCGGCCAAACAAGGTTTTACGACGACCATATTGCATGGCGACCGCAAACTGTCAGTCGAACACGGTGCCGTGCACAAGCCTATTCATACCTCAACCCAATACGCCTTTTCTGACTCGCGTGAACTGGCTGCAGTGTTTCAGGGTAAGGCGGGCTACACCTACGCGCGTCAAGGTACGCCCACGAGCGACGCGCTCGAAAAGAAAATTAACAAAATGGAAGACGGTGTCGCAAGCCTGTCGTTTGCGACGGGTATGGCGGCTTTGACTGCGTTGTTCACGACCTTGCTGCGCGCTGGCGATCATCTGCTGTCTAGTCAGTTTATTTTCGGTAATACCAATAGTCTGTTCGGCACACTTGAGTTGTTGGGGATTGAAATTACGCTAGTCGATCCGACTGATACACAAGCCGTAGCTGCAGCGATTCGACCCAATACCAAAATGCTTTTTACCGAGACCATTGCAAACCCGGGCACTCAGGTTGCTGATCTGGTCGGCTTGGGCCACTTATGCCAAGCGCATCAACTGGTGTACGTGGTCGACAACACAGTGACCTCGCCCTGGTTATTTCAGCCTAAGTCGGTCGGGGCGTCACTGGTGATGAACGCCTTGTCTAAGCATATCGGTGGGCATGCCAATGCGCTGGGTGGTTCTTTGACAGATACCGGTCTGTTTGATTGGGCGCAGTACAGCAATATTCTTGATATTTACAAAAAAGGTCCGGTCACGGGCTGGGCCATCACGCAGATTAAAAAGAAGGGTCTGCGCGACATGGGTGGTACGTTGTCTGCCGATGCGGCGCATCGAATTGCCGTTGGTGCAGAAACCTTGTCGTTACGGCTCGATAAGATTTGCAGCAATGCCATGGCACTCGCGACCTTTTTATCCAAGCACCCAGGCGTCAAGCGTGTTGCTTATCCAGGGCTGACAAATCACCCTCAGCATGTCAGGGCCGCACAATTATTTGGTGGCAAATTCAGCATGCTGATTGGCGTTGAATTAATCGCCGAGATCGATTGCCTGGATTTTTTAAATCATTTGCAAGTGGCCATTTTGGCAACGCACGTGGGCGACACGCGCACACTGGCGCTGCCCGCGGCGCATACGATCTACTATGAAATGGGGCCTGAGTTGCGCGCCAAGATGGGCATCGCCGATGGCCTGATTCGCTTATCGGTTGGCATTGAAGATCAAGCCGATTTGATCGCTGATTTTGAGCAAGCATTTATCGCTTGCGGTGTGAGCTAAGGCTGACACCGCAGCGGTAGCTTGGTCGTTTACGGGTGCACTACATCACGTGACACCGTTGGTAAAATTTTTTTTGGTGAGCCCGCTCAATAACGCGTTAATTGAACTAGGGTAAGTACTGATGCGTAAAAAGTGTTACTGCTTCCGTGTGGATAAAACATAATAAAAATGCGGTTCTCAGGCGGTTTTCTCTTGACAGCCGTTGCTCTGAGTGGCTTAATACTCTCATAGATTTATGTTGCCTGCGTGAGCAGGCATTTTAATCTCTTGCCTACGCAAGCAGGCTTTTTATCTCTTCGTTTGCAGTTGAGTTGTTTGCAGATTAGATTGAATCTTTTGATTTTTTTGTGCAGCAGACGCTACTCATACCCCCAAGGAAATTAACACCATGAACAAAACTGAATTGATTGAACACATCGCCACAAATGCTGATATTTCTAAAGCAGCAGCAGGCCGATCACTTGACGCGATGATTGCGGCAATCAAGGCAACACTTAAAAAAGGTAACTCGGTCACGCTCGTTGGGTTTGGTACCTTCGCAGTGTCGCAACGCGCAGCGCGTACCGGACGCAATCCACGTACCGGTGAAGCGATCAAAATCAAAAAAGCAAAAGTGCCAAAGTTTCGCCCAGGCAAAGCCCTGAAAGACGCATTGAATTAACTCGATTCAATTTGCTAAAAAAGTGCGTTTCGCTATAATGCGTTACGCACTTTTTTTATGCAATCGCACGAGCCCTTCGTTCATAATATCGTTTTGCGCAGTTTCAAAACGCTCGGTCATATCTTAGGGTGCTTAGCTCAGTTGGTAGAGCGGCGCCCTTACAAGGCGTAGGTCACAGGTTCGACCCCTGTAGCACCCACCAGTACCCCCTAAGATGTAAACTTGCCCCATGAGAGTTCTCGTAATCGAAGACGACGCGACCCTAGGGCGCGCGTTGCAAGAATTGTTAACAGACCAGGGTTATGCAACCGACTGGTTAGCCGATGGCAAGCGAGCGCTGAACGCGTTAGCAAACTACTCTTACGATTTATTGGTGCTAGACCTAAACTTGCCATTGATTGATGGCTTGCAGGTGCTCACCACACTTCGCGCTGAAGGCAGCGAAATCCCTGTGTTGTTATTAACCGCGCGGGATGGTCTAGAAGACAGAGTGGCGGGGCTTGATGCCGGCGCCGATGATTATTTGACCAAGCCTTTCGAGTTAGCCGAACTTGCTGCGCGTGTGCGGGCCTTGGCCAGACGCCATTTGGGTGTGGCACGTTCATTGATTGAGTTTTGTAATTTATCCTTTGACACTGCGCATCGCGAATGCCGAGTATCGGGTCATCGTTTGGCTTTGTCTGTTCGTGAATTGTCGGTTCTTGAAATGCTTATGTTGCGTGCTGGCAAGGTCGTGACAAAACAGCAAATCGTGCAAGGCCTTTCGGCACTTGATGCTGACTTTAGTGAAAATGCGGTCGAAGTCTATATCTATCGCCTTCGCAAGCGCCTTGAGGGCAAAGGCGTTGCGATCCAGACCGTGCGGGGCTTTGGCTACCTGCTCGAAGCTGAGGCGGTTTAGCGCCTGATGGTCGCACTCAGTGATGCCTAAGCTTGCGCTTTTAACCTCTGGTACCTTAGCGCGTAGTCTGACGCTCAGATTATTGCCACCTATCATCCTCTTAATTGGTCTCGACTTATTGGCGACCTGGGTCATCACCCATAAGATTGAGATGGCAGACTGGCAGCTAGAAGATATTTTTTGGTTGATGGTCTTTGGGCAAATGGCATTAATTACCCTGTGCGTTTGGGTCGTGGTAAGTGGCGTTCGTTCGGGTATGCAGGCAATCAACCAGCTCTCTAGCGATATTGCCCAACGCTCTGTCGATGATTTAGGCCAAATCAAGGCCGAGGGTTTACCGCTTGAGCTTGAAGTGCTTGTGCGTCACACCAACGAGTTGCTGGCGCGGTTGAGTGACACGTTGGCGGCGCAGCGCCGCTTTGTCGGGCATGCCGCCCATCAACTCAGAACGCCTCTGGCGGGTTTAAAGCTCGAATCTGAGTTAATGCTCGCCAGGCCCTTGTCCGCCGACCTGCGCGAGCGTGCAGAGCGCATTAAGCAGGTCAGTGATCGCATGATTCGGTTAGGGCGACAACTCCTTGTACTTGCGCGTGTTGATCCCGAAGCTCGTCCCGAAGATCATTTTTTACGCATGGATCTCTGCGAATGGGTGCGTACGAGCGGTGCCGAATGGTTATCGAGAGTGCGCGAGGCTGGCCTCACTTTGCAACTCGAGGCGCCAGAGCACTCTGTCTGGGTCGAAGGTGATCCAATTTTGTTGGATGAGCTTCTTGGTAATTTGATCGACAATGCTTTGCGCTATGCCACAGATGCGCATGAAATCAGATTGATCGTCACTTCGACGCCCCCAACGCTTGCAGTGCAAGATGACGGCTCGGGGATCAGCACGCAAGAGCAAGGGCGGGTGTTTGAAGCGTTTTACCGCTCGCCTGACTCACCTCGGGGTGGCTCTGGGCTGGGTCTGGCCATCGTCAGAGAAATCGCCCGCGCCCATGGCGCATGGTGGAATCTCGTGAGTCGTCCTCAATTTGCGGGTGCGCGCTTGACTGTGGTGTTTCCGGGCACCCGCCGCGGCGCGCAGCTCACGCGCTTGGATCGCTTCAATCAGCTACGTTAGGCGTTACGAAGACGTGTATTGAGTTTAGTGTGCGTAACCTGGTCAAGCCTGTCGACTAGGTGCTGTATCGCACCTGTTTAGGCGGGATCGAATGACGCGATGCTTGCTCGTCTAATCGAGCGAACAAGCATCACGCTCAGGCTAGCTAGCGTGCACTACAGCTTGCGGCCCGCGCGTGATTCGATGCGCATGCGTAAGGCGTTGAGTTTGATAAAACCCGCAGCATCAGCTTGGTTATAGGCCCCGCCGTCATCGTCGAAGGTGGCAATCGTTTGATCAAACAGCGTGTCTTTTGAATCGCGCGACACCGTGTAGACGTTACCCTTATAGAGCTTCAAGCGCACCCAGCCGTTGACTTCGTTTTGCGTACTGTCGATTAACGCTTGAAGCGCACGACGCTCGGGTGACCACCAATAACCGTTATAAATCAGGCTCGCATAACGTGGCATCAAGTCGTCTTTGAGGTGAGCGACTTCACGGTCAAGTGTGATCGATTCGATTGCACGATGTGCCTTGAGCAAAATTGTGCCACCGGGGGTTTCGTAGCAGCCGCGTGATTTCATACCGACATAGCGGTTTTCAACTAGATCGAGGCGACCAATGCCGTGTTTACCGCCTAATTCATTGAGTGTAGTCAGTACTTGCGCGGGTGAGAGGCGTACCCCATTAAGCGCCACCACGTCGCCGTGTTCAAACTCAAGGTCGAGATACTCGGCCTTGTCAGGAGCGGCCTCAGGTGAGACTGTCCAGCGCCACATGGTTTCTTCGGCTTCTGCTTTTGGGTCTTCAAGGTGACGGCCTTCAAAGCTAATGTGCAGCAGGTTGGCATCCATCGAATAAGGCGCACCGCCTTGCTTGTGCTTCATGTCGATCGCAATGCCAGCATCCTCGGCATATTGCAAAAGTTTTTCGCGCGAGACCAAATCCCATTCGCGCCATGGTGCAATGACTTTAATGCCGGGCTCTAACGCGTAGTAGCCAAGTTCAAAGCGTACTTGATCATTGCCTTTGCCCGTTGCGCCATGCGAGACTGCATCGGCGCCCACCTGACGAGCGATTTCGATTTGGCGCTTGGCGATTAAGGGTCGGGCAATTGAAGTGCCTAACAGATACTCGCCTTCGTAAACGGTATTGCAACGAAACATCGGAAACACAAAATCGCGTACAAACTCTTCGCGCAAATCGTCAATAAAAATTTGCTCAGGTTTGATGCCAAATTTAATGGCCTTAGCGCGCGCCGGTTCAAGTTCTTCGCCTTGTCCGATATCTGCCGTGAAGGTCACGACTTCGCATTGGTACGTGTCCTGCAGCCATTTAAGAATGACAGAGGTGTCTAAGCCGCCAGAATAGGCCAACACTACTTTTTTGATATCGCTCATAAGGTGCTCGAAATTAACTAAATAATTAACAGAAGTTGATATTTTAACGGAAGGCCACGAGTGTGATCCTGAGCGCATGAACGCTGGGCCGTGTTCTTTAACCCAAACGCCCAAGCAATAAAAATTCCATGAGAGCTTTTTGTACATGCAGGCGATTTTCGGCCTCGTCCCACACAACGCTTTGTGGCCCATCGATGACGTCAGCGGTTACCTCTTCGCCGCGATGCGCTGGGAGGCAGTGCATGAAGAGTGCGTCAGGCGTTGCTTGGGTCATCATGTCTGAGTCGACACTCCAGTCAGCAAAAGCCTTGCGGCGCTCTTCATTTTCGGCCTCGTAACCCATACTCGTCCAAACATCGGTCGTCACTAAATGTGCACCTTTGCAGGCCTCGTGGGGGTCGGTAAACTCTTTGACCACACCGGGTTTGACTAAGGTCAACCGGGTCGGATCAAGCAGGTAGCCGTTTGGGGCAGACACATGAAGTGTAAAGCCGAGCAGCTCGGCGGCTTGAATCCATGTGTAGGCCATGTTGTTGGCATCACCCACCCACGCTACGATTTTGCCTGCCAGGCTACCGCGCGCCTCAATGTAGGTAAAGACGTCTGCCAAAATCTGGCAGGGATGAAACTCGTTGGTTAAGCCATTGATAACAGGGACGCGCGAGTGCGCGGCAAAGGTTTCGAGACGTGCTTGCTCAAAGGTTCGTATCATCACGAGATCAACCATACGCGACACAACGCGAGCGGTATCTTCAATGGGCTCTGAGCGGCCTAGTTGTGAATCGTTGGTGGTGAGGTGGATCACTGAGCCACCCATTTGATACATGCCCGCCTCAAACGAGACGCGCGTGCGCGTGCTGGCTTTTTCAAACACCATCGCCAGCGTACGATCGTGCAAAGGGCGATGAGGCTCGTAGAGCTTGAATTTGTCTTTGATGAATTTGGTGCGCTCAAACACATAGAGCAGTTCGTCGGTGCTGAGGTCTTGTAACTGCAGAAAATGCCGAAGCGAGCCAGCGGTAGATACGGCGTTTAACATGAAGGACTCGATAAAGTTATCAGACCCGAGCCGCACAGCCTGACGCTCTGTTTGAGTGCCAGGCTGTGTCAGTGCGGGTTAGGCGGATTCGGCGTTGAACGCCTTGATCAAAGGCACCAAAATCTTGACGATTTCGTCGGCCTCTTGTGTGGTGAGAATGAGTGGGGGTAACAAACGTACCACGCGGTCGCGCGTGACGTTAATGAGCAAGCCAGCCTCGAGCGCACGCATCGTGAGCACGCCACAAGGTTTTTCGAGTTCGATACCCAACATCAGGCCTTGGCCGCGCACGTCGCGCACGCCTTGGGTGCCTGATAGCGCTTTGCTGAGCTCGGCCTTGAGGTGGGCGCCCACAGTGGCAGCGTTTTCAAGAAGATTTTCATCTTCGAGTGCGCGCAAGGTGGCGACACCGGCGGCGCTGACCAAGGGACTGCCCCCGAAGGTTGTGCCATGGCTGCCTGGACCAAGCACGCCTGCTGCAGGGCCACACGCGCCGATCGCACCAATTGGCACGCCGCCGCCTAAGCCTTTTGCAAAGACCACAACATCGGGCAGAATATCGGCCCATTGATGTGCCAGCCACTTGCCGGTGCGGCCGATGCCTGATTGGACTTCGTCGATCATCATGAGCCAGCCGCGTTCGTTACACAGAGCACGCAAGTCTTTTAGATTTTGAATGTCAGTGGGGCGAATCCCGCCTTCACCTTGTAACACCTCAAGAAGCACAGCTACCACGCGGGGCTCGGCGTCGCCAGCCGCTTGAATGGCGGCCAGGTCGTTGTAAGCGACTTTGATAAAGCCACCTGGCAAGGGGCCAAAACCGGTGCGCGCTTTCTCACTGTCTGTTGCGGCAAGTGTGCCGATGGTGCGACCATGCCATGAAGATTCCATGGTGATAATGGTGGGCAGGTCGTTGCCTTTTTTGTAGCCGTAATAGCGTGCCAGTTTGATTGCGGCTTCATTGGCTTCGGCGCCGCTATTGCCAAACACGATCTCGGTCATACCCGACATTTTGGTCATGCGTTGAGCGAGTTCTTCTTGCTCTGGCACCTCGTACAAATTTGAGGTGTGAATCACGCGCGCAGCTTGCTCGCTGATTGCAGCAACCAGCTTTGGATGCGCATGCCCTAAGCATGACACGCCAATGCCCGCCATCGCGTCTAGGTAGCGTCGTCCCTTGGTATCCCATAGCCAAACGCCTTTACCATGGGTAAAGGCTACTGGAAGGCGGGAATACGTATTAGAAAGGGCAGACGTCATGGCCAAGGCTCCGTAAAAAACCCATTATGCAGGATTGCAGATTCGGGCGTAAAACATCAATCATATACAATCTAGGCCTTAGAAGCGCGAATCAAAAGTTTGCGGGCTCTGAATTGGCCACTCGGGTTGTACATGACAGCAGAAGTTCGTTATTTTGTCATTTATGGTGTGACAGAAACTGGCAGTACATTTAGGCCCAGTGACTGGGCTGAGCGGCTTGCCGGAGTGCTTGCGCCTTACCGTCCACCCGGAATCCTCGGTGGGCATCTCTCGTATTCACCCTATGCCGTTCCGTCAACCCACGAAGGGCTGCGTTGTGTCGTGGTCGATGGGCGGCTACGAGATCTTGAACCGCTCGCCTGGCAATTCGTGCACGACTTCGCGCACGATAATCGGCTAAAAACAAAAGCCGATTTGCTCGACGATCCGCTGGTGCGTATTAAATAATAATTGGCGTCACAACCTTGCCGTGCGTAAACATGCTGTGCAAGTTGTCAAGCACGCAGTCAGTCATGGCGCGGCGTGTTTCGTGCGTGGCGCTTGCAACATGTGGCATCAATACGACGTTATTCAGCACTTTTAGCTGATCGGGCACTTTGGGTTCGTTATCAAACACATCAAGCCCAGCGCCACCAAGCTCACCAGAGGTCAACAGGCGAACCATTGCGGGCTCGTCAATGACCGAGCCACGTGCTATGTTAATCAGCTGGCCAGAGGGGCCAAGCGCGCGCATGATTTCTTCGTTGATCAAGTGTTTGGTGCTGGCACCACCAACTGTGGCTAGCACCAGAAAGTCACTTTCACGGGCAAGTTCTAGCAACGAGGCTTGGTAGGTGTAAGGCACATCATGGCGTGGCTTACGGTTGTGGTACGAGACCGCCATGTCAAAACCCAGGCCTCGACGCGCAATCGCCTCGCCAATACGACCCAAACCTACTATCCCGAGTTTTTTGCCGCTCACACGCGTGCCCAGCGGAAGTGTGTCGGTTTTATTTTCCCAGTGGTTTTCGCGCACGAAGCGATCGCCCCAGCCAATGTTGCGTGCGCAGGCCAGCAATAAGCCCCAGGCAATATCAGCGACGCAGTCGTTTAAGACGTCTGGGGTTGTGCTGACTTGAATCTTGCGAGTCGCTGCGCTCTCAAGGTCGATTTTGTCGTAGCCGACCCCCCAGGTGCAGATGGCGCGCAGCTTGGGCAAGGCCGCAATAATTTCAGTCGAACAACCGAAGTTGGCTGTCGTTGCTACGACTTCGACGCGATTCGCGTGCTCACGCAAAAAGGCGTCTTTGTCGGCCGCCTTCCAGTATTCAAGGACTTCATAGCGTTCGGCGAGTTCGCCATCGGCGGGCGCATGGCCAGAGAAAGATCCAATTTGTAATATCAGCGGTTTAGTCATGAAAGCGAACCTGACGGTTGAGGTTGAGTCGTGTGGGGTGATCAGACTGGCAATGACGCCGAACGTCACTGCCAATTCGGCAGAAGCCGTAGCCTTTAGTAGAACAGGTAGATCATCGTTGTGTAAAGCGATTGGTTTTGTGAGGCAACAAAACGTTTAAACACATACAAATCGACCGCCTAAATACAAAAGCAGCCCAAAGGCTGCGTTTATAGAACATTTAGATAGAACATTAAGCTTAGCGCGGTGAGTCGCTAAAAAAATCAGATCGAACCGGTTGGCTTTTTATCCGCTAGTTTTTTGCGAAATTAAAAGGCTATTACCACCTTAAAAAGCTATTGCGAACTTAAAAAAGCTATTGCGAACTTTAAAAGCTCTTGCTGACCTTGAGTCAATGTCTTGGCCGGCACGCACGGAAGCGGTGGCCGGTGACACTAAAAAACTTAGGCCAGTGCTTTGACAGCAGCAGACAGACGGCTTTTATGGCGGGCAGCTTTATTTTTGTGAATGATATTTTTGTCAGCTACGCGATCAATGACGCTGGTTGCTTTTTGCAAAATATCGGCAGCAGCTGATTTGTCGCCAGTTTCGATCGCGGTACGCACGCGCTTGATTGCAGTGCGCAGCATTGAGCGCAGGCTTGAATTGTGCTTGTTCAGCGCAACAGATTGGCGAGCGCGTTTGCGAGCTTGGGCGGTATTGGCCATGTTCTAAGTTCTTTGAAAGAGTGAAAGTTGCAACAAAGTCTAACATCTTAGCACTAAGTCTCTGTTTTGCCAACCCTATTTGCAGTTGGTGCGCGTCTGACGTGCCTTGGTCGTAGTCCAGTTGCGGCTAAAACTCCCAAATAGACAACGCCGCCCACAATAAAGACGGCGCTGAGCGCTGCGATACGAACAAAAGGGGTCTGTTGCAAGCCAAGCCAGTCGATGTTGCGAGAAGCCCACCAAAGTGGGGCTGCCATTGCAGCCAGTGCCAAGCCTTGCTGTACCAAAAAACGAGGCCAGCCAGTTGCCGGAAGATAAATGCCTTTGCGGCGTAGACCAACCAACAGGGCAATAGCGTTGAGGCAGGCCCCTAAACCGATCGCCAGTGCCAAGCCCGCGTGCGACAGCCACGGAACCAAAACCAGGTTCAGTAATTGGGTAAACAGCAGCACCACGATGGCAATTTTGACGGGGCTGCGAATATCTTGCTTGGCATAAAAGCCAGGTGCCAGTATCTTGATGCTGAGCAGTCCGACCAGTCCAACCGAGTAAGCCATAACGGCCAATCGCGTTTGCTGCACATCGAACGCCGAAAAGGCGCCGTAATGAAAAAGTGTTGCGACCAATGCATCGGCTAGTAGGATCATGCACAGCGCCGCTGGCAAACCGAGCAACAGCATCAGACGCAGGCCCCAGTCGAGTAGGGCGCTGTAGTGCTCAGCATCTTGTTGCGCATGCGCCCGAGTCAAGCTTGGCAGTAATACAGTGCCAAGCGCCACTCCTACCAAGGCGGTCGGAAACTCCATCAGACGATCAGCAAAGGAAAGCCAGCTGACACTGCCAGCAGCCAGCCAAGTGGCAATGTTTGTATTAATCAGCAGTGAGATTTGTGCAACAGACACACCTAGCGTGGCCGGAAGCATCTGCCGCATGATTCGGCGCACCAACGGATCTTGCAGCGCTGGCCTGACGGGGCCCAGCAAATGAGGGCGCAGATTCAAGCGCGAGAGTGCCCACCACTGCACGGTGAATTGCGCCACCCCTCCTATCATGACGCCTGCAGCCAGGGCATAGATGGGACGACCAAAGAACCCAGATAAAAACAGGCTCGCGCCGATCATCGAGAGGTTCAGCAGGGCAGGCGTGATGGCGGGTACGGCAAAGTGACGCCAGGTATTTAAGACCCCTGAGGCAAAGGCCACCAATGACATGCAGATAATGTACGGAAACATGAATCGAGTCATCCAGACCGCAGCCTCAAAGTCGCTTGCACGCGAGGCATCGGTCAGACCACTGGCCATCGCAGCGACAATCAAGGGGGCACCCAAGACCCCCAGCAGAGTCACCAGGCACAGGGCCAAAAACAAAGTCTGGGCGACTCGGTCTAGCAGTTGTTTGATCGCTTGCGGTTCGTGCTCGTTGCGTGCTTGACCCAAAATCGGCACGAAGGCTTGCGCAAACGCCCCCTCGGCGAATAGACGGCGCAAAAGGTTGGGGATTCTAAAGGCAACCCAAAATGCATCGGTGAGTGCACTTGCTCCGAACGCCCGGGCAATCATGACATCGCGCACTAAGCCTGTGATGCGCGACAACAGGGTCAGGCTGCTGACTGTGGCGGCAGCCCTTAACAAACTCATTTTGGCGGCATGCGAATCGCACCGTCCAAGCGAATCGTCTCACCATTCAACATGTCATTGGTCACAATTTGATGGACAAGTTTGGCATAGTCTTCTGGACGACCGAATCGTGACGGAAATGGAATACTTGCCGCGAGTGAGTCTTGCACGGCTTGCGGCATGCCAAACATCATTGGAGTGCCGAAAATGCCCGGGGCAATTGTGCAGCAGCGAATCCCTTGAGGCGCCAGATCACGTGCGATCGGTAACGTCATGCCAACCACGCCAGCCTTAGACGCCGCATACGCCACCTGACCAATTTGCCCGTCGTAGGCAGCAACTGAGGCAGTGTTTATCAACACGCCGCGCTCGCCAGTTGTTTCGGGTTCGTTTTGGCCCATTGCTTCGGCTGCGATACGAATCATGTTGAAAGTGCCAATCAGATTGATGCTGATCACTTTTTGAAACATATCAAGCGGATGCGCGCCTTGCTTGCCCACTGTTCTGGCGGCCGGCGCAATTCCGGCACAATTGATCAGGCCAAACAGCTTGCCCAGTGAAAGGGCCAGCGCCACAGCCGCGCGTGCGTCTTGCTCTTGCGTGACGTTGCAATGAATGTAGTGCTGGCCGAGTTCGGCAGCCAATGCTTGACCAGCCTCATCTTGCAGATCGGCCAGCACAACACGCGCGCCGTGTTGGGTCAACATTTTGGCGGCGCCGGCCCCTAAACCTGAAGCAGCACCTGTAACGATAAAGACTTTATTCGCGATGTCCATGATTTGACTTTTAGCAGTGTGAAGCAGACGCCGCGCCGCAGCTAAGCGTCTAGAAAATTACTGTAACGCAGCAGAGATTCGCGCCTGGATCTCTTGAACCGAGCCCAAGCCCAGCACCTTGCGGTAACGCGGTGCGTTGGTGTCTGCCAGAGCCCAATCTGAATAGTAGTCAACCAGTGGGCGCGTTTGATTTTGGTACACCGTCAGGCGATGGCGTACGGTTTCTTCTTTGTCGTCATCGCGCTGAACGAGGGGTTCGCCCGTTAAGTCGTCTTGCTCTGCCACCTTTGGAGGATTGAAGGTCAGATGGTAGCTACGCCCGCTTGCGGGGTGCACGCGCCTGCCACTCATCCGCTCGATGATCTCTTGCTCTGGCACCTCGAATTCGACCACAAAATCCAAGGCAACCTTGGCATGCTTGAGTGCGTCAGCCTGAGGAATCGTGCGTGGGAAGCCGTCAAACAGATAGCCTTTGCTACAGTCAGGTTGCTGCAGGCGGTCTTTTACCAGCCCAATGATGAGTTCGTCTGACACCAGAGCGCCGCTGTCCATGATTTTTTTGGCCTCAAGACCGAGCGGTGTCCCGGCTTTGACCGCTGCGCGCAACATATCGCCCGTTGAAATTTGCGGGATGTTGTAGTGCTGCGTAATGAAAGCCGCTTGTGTGCCTTTACCGGCGCCTGGTGGGCCAAGCAGAATAAGCCGCATGAGAACTCCTGGTGTCGTAGATGAGTCGTAAAACTGCCAACATTATGCCGCATCGTAGCCGACTGTGCCCTGTGCCAAGCGCAAGGCTTACCCTTAGGCAGGTGATTGCCTGCTGAAAAGCTGTCTCACCCTCAGGAGGTCTTCAGGGGTGTCGACGCCTGCGCCCGGATGCGAAGCAATTTTTAAGACCGAGATTGTGTAGCCATGCTCGAGTGCGCGTAGCTGCTCAAGCAGCTCAAGACGCTCGAGGGCGCCAGTACTTAAGGCAGGAAAGCGCTTGAGGAACTCGACGCGGTAGGCATATAGACCAATATGATGTAAGGCCGGAAAATGATTGGGAAGGGTTCGGTGCTCTGCTTTGAAGCCCTCGCGGTCCCAGGGGATGGGGGCGCGCGAAAAATAAAGTGCACGGTCACGCTGATCACACACCACTTTGACAATATTAGGGTTAAAGAGACTTACCACGTCGGTGAGCGGGCAGGCGCAGGTGGCGATGGCGACCTGCGTGTCTAGCGTTAATTGCTGCGCCACGCGATTGATCAGCTGGGGGGCTATAAGCGGCTCGTCGCCTTGAACGTTCACCACAATGGTCTCGTTTGTCAGTGCGAGTTGCTCAACCACCTCGGCCAAACGGTCAGTACCTGAAGCGTGATTTGCTCGCGTCATCAGTGTTTCAATGCCGCCCTGGCGCGCCGCTTGTGCAATGTCAGGATGATCTGTGGCGATCACGACCCGTGTTGCATTTGAAGCCAGTGCCTGTTCGGCAACTCGCAGCACCATTGGCTTGCCCGCCAGATCAGCCAGCATTTTTCCGGGTAGCCGTGTCGAGGCTTGCCGTGCGGGGATCACGACGATGAAGGGGGTTGAGCTGTCAGTCGCTGGCACAACTCGATCGGTCACGGCGGCCTTGCCTCAGGTTAAAGAGAAGTGTTGTCTGAGGGTGGCAGTTCGACCTCTGACTCAGGCTGAAAGTTCGAGCGTGCCTCTTCGTCTGCATTGAGGTTGCGGGCCTGGCTTTCGAGCATGACGGGGACTCCATCGCGTACCGGGAAAGCCAAACGGTCTCCTCTGCAAATCAGTTCTGTGTGTGTGGCGTTGGGATAGAGCCGGCCTTTGCAAAGCGGGCACACCAACAGGTCGAGTAAGCGTGTTTCCATCGGCATATTGTAATCACTCGGTTTGCGATCTTGCGTTTAGGGGCAATTGTTTTAATAATTTAGTGGCCCAAAGTGGGTCAGAAAAGGCCGCTTCGGCGACCACCACCCAGATCCGTGGGTCGCGCAGCGACCGGCATTTGACCGCATCTTTGGCTGTGATAAGAAACAGGTCTGCCTGCCAGGCGTTGAAAACGTCGGCGTCAAAACGATCGTGGTCGGGTAGCCCCAAGGTGTTTTGATACAGAATGGATGCCTCAGTTAGAGATTTAAAAAATCTATCCGGCTCACTTATTGCCGCAATTGCGACTGTAGTCTTAGTTTTTTGAAAGGCTATAAATTCTTTAACGGATAGATTTATTTGGCGATCTAGTGAGTGTATGGCTGTAATTTGCAGCCACATCAAGAGTTCAACCGGCGATCGAGGCGTTGGTGCTGCAACGCTCGGTTGCGCAGGCGATTTAAGTCTGTGCGTGGATCCCTGCTCTGCGCTACGCGTTGGTGTGAGCGTTTCACGCGTAATGACGAGGTCGACGCGCCCGAGTCGGTCTGGCGGTTCGCGCAAGGGGCCAGCGGGCAACAACCAGCCGTTGCCGACGCCGCGCTGGTCTTGCACGATGATTTCAAGGTCGCGCTTGAGTGCGAGGTGTTGCAAGCCATCGTCGGACACGATGATATCGACTTCAGGATACGAATTTAACAAGGTCTGACAGGCCAGGCGACGGTTCGGGTGGACACAAATCGGTGCGTGGGTTTGTTGGCTGATGAGTGCCGGCTCGTCGCCCACTAGGTCGGCCTCGAGCTCACCTTGGCCCAAACGGGCGGTAGGCCCTAGTTTGACCCCGTAGCCACGGCTAACGACTCCGGGATGAAAGCCCAGAGCCTTGAGTTGTTGAACCAAGGCGATGACCACAGGTGTTTTGCCGACTCCGCCCACATAGAGATTTCCAACTACGACCACTGGCACCGGGGCACGGTAAGCCCGTTTGGTGTCACGTTCGTACCAACGGCGTTTAGCAAAAACGTAGCCTTGCGCCAGACAAGATAGCGGCCACAACAAGCGTGCCCACAAGCCACGCTTTTGCCACTGTCGATGCAGCCAGCGAGCCGTGCTGCTTCGCAGGCGAACCGTTTTCAATCGTTGGCCTGTGTGGCGAAGTAGACGCGAGCGATCCCGGCCCCTCTCGCTGCCTGCATACCAGTGATCACCAGTTGGTGCGCGGCAGTGGCGGCGGCCCGAATGAGAACCGTGGGCTCTTTTTGTCCCTCGCTGGCTTGTTGCAACGCCAGGGTCAGCGAGGCCAGATCTGGATTGTTGACTAAGACGGCGTTGACTGCGAAGCGCCCTGACTCGTGAATGCTCAGTTCAATCGCGGCAAGCGGCTGTGCCTGCGCGGTTGCCTGAGGCAGGCTGATGGTTAACGCTTGCTGGCGCATAAACGTGGTGGTAGCGGCCAAAAAGATCAGCATCACAAGCAATACATCAATCAACGGAATCAGATTGATTTCGACGGGTTCGTGGTCGGGCGTGCGAAAGCGCATACGAATCAGCCTTTTAGCCTCTGAGGCTGTCACGCAAGCGTCGGGCTGATTGCTCAAGGCGCAGCATGAGACCTTCGACGTGTGATTTGAAATAGCGGTGGGCAAGCAGGCAAGGCACGGCGATTAAGATGCCCAGCCCCGTGTTGTATAGCGCAACTGAGATACCTCTTGCGAGTTCTGTTGGATCAGAGCCATCGGGGCGATAGGCCGCAAAAATTTCGATCATGCCGACCACCGTGCCAAACAGCCCCATGAGTGGAGCGACGGTGGCGATCATGGCTAAGCCAGGCAGGTAGCGGTTCAGAGAGTAGGCGACATCGTGGGCAACGTCTTCGACACTGCGCCTGAGTTCGGCATCTGGCAGATCGCGGTGTATGAGCAGTTGCGCCAGAACGCGCCCCAGGGGTGACGAGCTTTTGAGCTTGGCGATCGCTTGGGCATCATCGGCTTGCGCGCGCACCAGTTGCAGCACCTGTGTAGTGAGTTCGGGTGGGGCGATTCTGCGTGTTTGCAAGCTGAGTAGTCGTTCGAAGATAATGGCGAGAGCGGCCACAGAAAGAGCCAAAAGAGGCCAAATAGGCCAACCAGCCTGGGTAATGATCGATAACAAAACAGACCTCACGAGTGGAGGGCGCAGAATACACGATGACTGAGCAGTCTTGATCGTTGCGCGGGGGGTATCATCTTACGAGTCTCCTGGGGTGCTTGGCAAGCAGATTGAGGGCGGATAAAACTATCCACAAGAGTTGTGGATAATTCTGTGTGCATCTTCGGAGAATGCGGAAATCACTAGCGTTCAACGATTTGCTCAAAAAACGATCATCATTTTGTAATATTTGGAAATTTTCTTTAAAAACATAGGGTTAAATAATTACATTGACATGTAATTGCACGAATTTAAATAAATTGTTATTTCACAAAGACTTAAATCACATTTACTTGCTCTGTGGATAGAAACGAAGCCGGAAGACTTATGACGATTGAGAGTCAAGACACAAATGCTGCAATGACGCGCGATATCCTGACGGTGGCGCAGCTAAATCAAGCGGTTAGCCACTTGCTTGAAGACAGCTTTGATGCTTGTTGGGTGCGCGGTGAAATTTCTAATTTCACCAACGCGACCTCTGGACATTGGTACTTCACACTTAAGGATGACGCAGCGTCGGTGCGAGCTGTGATGTTTCGCGGCCGGGCTGTTGCCACCGGGTTTACCCCTAAGGCGGGCGATTCTGTCGAGCTCAAGGGGCGCGTCACGCTCTACGAGGCCCGAGGTGAATATCAGCTTCAAGTCGAGCAATTGCGTCGAGCCGGCTTGGGGACGCTGTTTGAAGCATTTATGGCGTTAAAAAACAAGCTGTCTGCTGAAGGTCTGTTTGATGCGGCAAATAAGCGCACACTCGTGCCTTATCCTAAAGCGATTGGGGTCATTACCTCGTTGGGCGCAGCCGCCTTACACGACGTGTTAACCGCTCTGGCACGTCGCGCGCCGCACGTGCCGATTGTGATTTATCCCTCGCTTGTGCAGGGCGCGGGCGCCGCGCTGCAATTACGTCAGGCGCTCGCACTTGCCAACGAACGCCACGAGGTCGACACACTTTTACTGGTGCGGGGGGGCGGCAGCCTTGAAGATTTATTTAGCTTTAATGACGAGGCGCTGGCGCGCGATATTGCGGCAAGCGTGATTCCGGTTGTGTCTGGAGTAGGACATGAAACTGATTTCACCATTGCCGATTTTGTGGCCGATGTGCGTGCGCCCACACCCACTGCAGCCGCTGAACTGGTGTGTGGGACCCGGCAGTCGCAGCTCGAACGCGTGTTAGGGGCAGCACAGCACGCAGAGCGGTTACTGGTGCGCCAGCTCGAACGTCTGGCGCAGCGTGTCGACCGGGCGAGCTCAAGCCTTGTGCCGCCAAGTCAGCGCTTGGAGCACCAGCTTGAAAAGGTGGTTGGTTTTGGACGCCGCGTGAGCTCAGCCTTTGATAAACAGTTTCAACGCACGCGTGCACGACATGCCCACGCGCATTTGCGCTTTGAAAGACTGATGCCAGACCTAAGCGTTCTGCGTACGCGCTTAGCGCATGCTGGTGCCGAGCTCAACGCAGGACAGCAGCGTCTGCTTGTGCGTGAGCATGCCAGACTAGAAAGCGTCGGGGCGCAATTAAGAGCCCTGAGCCCCGAGCACACACTTGCGCGCGGCTATGCCATCGTGCGCACCGACGACAAAACAATCCTAAGAAAGTCTGCTGATGCTCAGGTGGGTCAAGCGCTTCAAGTTACTCTGGCCGAGGGTGCGCTAAGCGCGACTGTCACGCAAACTCGATAACACGCACTTTGCACTTTGCCAGCTTGGTGGCACGCGCGTTGCAAGCTTAGAAAAAGATCTTTAACCCTGTTTGCAGCAGGGCTTGGCTTGCCGTGTGCTGAGCGTCCGATACAATAACGGTTGTTATTTTGCCTGTCCCACATTCAAAAGGATTTTGCAGCAATGGCCCATACGCTCCCAGCTTTGCCTTACGCCCTAGACGCTTTGGCACCTACCATTTCAAAAGAAACGCTCGAGTTTCACTACGGTAAGCACCATCAAACCTATGTGACAAACCTGAACAACCTGATTCCCGGTACAGAGTTTGAAACGGCTTCACTCGAAGAGATTGTGAAAAAATCTTCAGGTGGTGTTTTTAACAACGCCGCTCAAATCTGGAACCACACCTTTTACTGGAACTCACTCGCACCAGCTTCGGGTGCCGAGCCAACTGGCAAACTCGCTGATGCAATTAGCGCAAAGTGGGGCAGTGTTGCAGCGTTCAAAGAAGCCTTTAACAAGTCTGCTGCTGGCAATTTTGGTTCGGGCTGGACTTGGTTGGTTAAAAAGGCCGACGGCTCACTCGACATCGTGAACACAAGCAATGCCGCAACACCACTCACAACGACCGACGTGGCCTTGTTGACCTGTGATGTTTGGGAGCACGCCTATTACATCGATTACCGTAACGCACGTCCTAAGTACCTCGAAAGCTTTTGGACATTGGCCAATTGGGACTTCGCAGCTAAAAACTTTGGTTAAGCTGATTTAAGACAAAAAAACCGGCCTGAGGGTCGGTTTTTTTTTGGGCTAAAGTAGCGGGTAGAACAATAACCTGAACAGATAATCACAAGGAACTTACTATGGCCCACCACGCTTTTATTTGTGACGCTTTACGGACCCCTTTTGGCCGCTATGCTGGTGCGCTCGCACCGGTGCGTCCGGATGACTTACTCGCCGTGCCAATACGGGCGTTAGCCGAGCGCAATGCCAATATCAACTGGGCCGAGCTCGACGATGCGCTGATGGGCTGTGCCAATCAGGCGGGCGAAGATAACCGTAACGTGGCGCGTATGGCCACCTTGCTTGCAGGCTTGCCTGTCGAGGTGCCGGGCGGCACGATTAATCGCTTGTGTGGGTCTGGTATGGACGCAGTGGGCACGGCTGCACGCGCGATCCGTGCGGGTGACGCTTCGTTCATGCTGGCCGGTGGTGTCGAAAGCATGTCGCGTGCGCCCTTTGTAATGGGTAAAGCTGATACTGCTTTTTCACGCAACGCCGCAATTTACGACACGACCATTGGCTGGCGCTTTGTGAATCGGTTGATGAAAGCGAAGTATGGCGTTGACTCAATGCCTGAAACAGCAGAAAACGTTGCTGACCAATTTAAGGTTTCGCGCGAAGATCAAGATCTGTTTGCGATGGCAAGCCAAGAAAAAACCGCAGAAGCGCAAAAGACGGGTTACTTCGACAGCGAGATTGCAGTCGTTTCAATTGCACAAAAAAAGGGCGATCCGCTGGTCGTGAGTCGTGACGAGCATCCCCGTCAAACAAGCCTTGAGGCCTTGGCAAAATTAAAAGGCGTGGTGCGTGAAGGTGGTTCAGTGACAGCGGGCAATGCCTCGGGCGTGAACGACGGCGCTGTGGCGATGCTGCTTGCGAGTGAGGCAGCTGCCAAGCGTCAGGGGTTAACGCCTCGCGCGCGCGTCGTGGCAATGGCCACAGCGGGTGTTGAGCCTCGCATTATGGGGATTGGCCCCGCGCCTGCAACACAAAAAGTGTTGGCTCTGGCGGGGCTAACCATCGACCAGATGGACGTGATTGAGTTGAACGAGGCCTTTGCAGCGCAAGGCCTGGCCGTGACCCGTATGCTGGGGCTCGCGGATAACGATCCACGCGTCAATCCAAATGGCGGCGCGATTGCCTTGGGGCATCCCTTGGGTGCCAGCGGCGCTCGGCTGGTTATGACGGCCGTCCATCAATTGCACGTCACTGGCGGACGTTACGCGTTGTGCACGATGTGTATCGGGGTTGGGCAGGGCATCGCCATGATCGTCGAGCGGGTCTGAGTTTGCTCTAGTCGCGTGATGAGCACGGCCTGCTTGTCGCGCTACTGTCTACCCGCTACTGGATACCCGTAATCATTTTGCCGGCAGTGATGCCGCGCTTGGCGAACCAGCCTTGCTCCATTTCAAGTGTGTAGCGCACGGGTGCGGTCGAGCAGTGCGAGTTTTCGGTGAGGGGTGCCATGTCGGCAATGTTGGTAATCGTGCCGTCATCCAAAATGAAAGCGATCGATAACGGCAAAAGGGTGTTGCGCATCCAAAAGCATTGCACGTTGGCTTGCTCAAAGACAAACAGCATGCCGTGGTTGGGTGCGAGCTGTTTGCGATACATCAGCCCACGCGAACGTGTTGAGTCTGTGGCGGCAACTTCGGCTTGAATCCTGTGCATGCCAGCGCTGAGTGTTTTTACCGCTAAAGTTGGGCCATCCGGGGCAGTTTGGCTAGTCGCTTCGGGCATATAAGTCAGCGCACGGGTCGCAAATACAAACAGCGCAGCAATAACGCTGCGCTGCTTCAAAAGCATGAGCATCTTTCGCATCTCTACTATCCAAGGGGTTATTCACCCCGATAGTTTAAGCCGCGGTTATATTTGTTGCTTGCTTTCCCTTTGGGCCCTGAGTCACTTGAAAAGCCACTTTTTGGCCTTCTTTCAGAGTTTTGAAGCCGTTCATTTCGATCGCTGAGAAGTGAGCAAACAGATCTTCTCCGCCGTCGTCTGGGGTGACAAAGCCGAAGCCTTTTGCGTCGTTGAACCACTTGACGGTACCGATAACTTTAGGGCCATTGTTTGTAGCTGAATCCGACATTCTGCGTGCCTCTTTATGCAATGTATAAACTGAACTAAGAAACTATGATTTTTTTTGACTTATTATCATGATTCTTTCGGCGTTTCTATACCCAAACATTCTTGAGTATGGCGAGATATTGAGCAGATTTACGCAAGACGTCAAGCCCCCAAGCCCAAACCAAGGGTAATACAGGATACGAAAGTGCCAAATTTGTCATAAAAAATGAACGTTTTAGCCTGGATGTTGCTATCTGATTATGTCAACACGTACCTCTCTACCCCCAGATCTTGTCGTTGAAAAGCTCACCGCAAAGACGGCGCCCCCGCCGATGTTTAAGGTAATTTTGCTTAATGACGATTACACGCCTATGGAGTTCGTGGTGCATATCCTTGAAAAGTTTTTTGGAAAATCTTCCGAAGATGCGTTTCGAGTGATGTTGCAGGTTCATCATGAAGGCAAAGGGGTGTGCGGTGTTTATCCTTACGATATCGCCTCGAGCCGCGTGGCGCAGGTGGCCCAGTATGCCCGGGCACGTCAACACCCTCTGCAGTGTGTACTCGAGCCAGCAGACGATACCTGAGGGACACGCAGGAAGTGGGCAAAAAAATACAGTTTGAAAAGGTTTTTTACAAGTTGTAACCCTTACGCCGCGGAAAGCATAGAATATGAATCAACGGTGTCATTGACGCAAGAAGGACGGAGGAATTGTGATTTCGCAAGAGCTTGAAGTTAGCCTACATATGGCGTTTGTCGAGGCACGTTCAGCTCGCCACGAATTTATTACGGTTGAACACTTATTGCTGTCGCTGCTTGACAATGCAGCAGCGATCGAAGTGTTGAAGGCCTGTGTCGCCAACCTAGACGAACTTCGCACTCACCTGCGCAAGTTTGTGACGGACAACACCCCTGTGATCCCAGCAGGGACTGAGGTCGATACGCAGCCCACACTTGGCTTTCAGCGTGTGATTCAGCGCGCGATCATGCATGTGTCGGCGGGCGGTGCTTCTAAAAAGCCGGTCACGGGCGCTAATGTGTTGGTTGCGATCTTTGGCGAAAAAGAATCGCACGCGGTGTACTACCTGCAGCAACAGGGAATCTCGCGTCTGGATGTTGTGAACTTTTTGTCACACGGTATTAGCAAGGCCTCTGCGGCTGAAGCACCCACACCCAAAGAACAACCCGCCAACGGCGAAGAGCAGGGTGGCGAAACACGTCAGTCTCCGCTTGATTTGTACGCACAAGACTTGAATGCAGAGGCCAATGCCGGACGTATCGATCCTTTAATCGGACGCGAGCACGAAGTTGAACGGGTCATTCAAACCCTTTGCCGTCGACGTAAAAACAACCCACTATTGGTTGGTGAAGCGGGCGTTGGTAAAACTGCGATTGCTGAAGGTTTGGCTTACCGCATCACGCGTGGCGAAGTGCCCGAAGTCTTGCAAGATGCACAGGTGTTTTCACTTGATATGGGCGCCCTGTTGGCCGGGACTAAATATCGCGGTGACTTTGAGCAGCGTCTGAAAGGCGTGCTCAAGCAGTTGCGCAATAACCCCCAGGCGATATTGTTTATTGATGAAATCCACACTTTGATTGGTGCGGGTTCTGCCTCGGGCGGCACCTTAGACGCTTCAAATTTACTGAAGCCTGCATTGTCTTCGGGACAGTTGCGCTGCATTGGTGCAACCACCTATACCGAGTTTCGTGGGGTCTTTGAAAAAGACGCTGCGCTCTCAAGGCGCTTTCAAAAAGTCGACGTGCCTGAGCCCAGTGTGGCACAGACCATCCAAATTTTGCGTGGCCTGAAGGGTCGCTTTGAAGAACATCATGGCGTCAAATACTCTAGTGCAGCGTTGACCGCCGCAGCTGAATTATCGGCGCGTCACATCAATGACCGGCACTTGCCGGATAAGGCGATTGACGTCATTGACGAGGCGGGCGCCGCGCAACGTTTGTTGCCGCGTTCTAAACAAAAGAAAGTGATCGGTAAAACAGAAATTGAAACGATCATCTCTAAAATTGCGCGCATCCCGCCTCAAACGGTATCAAGCGACGATCGCAGCAAGTTGGCCACGCTTGAACGCGATCTAAAAACTGTTGTGTACGGGCAAGACGGTGCGATTGAAGTTCTTTCTGCTGCCATCAAAATGGCGCGCTCGGGTCTCGGGCGCCCCGAGAAGCCGATTGGCGCCTTTCTGTTTTCAGGCCCAACCGGTGTGGGCAAAACCGAAGTGGCACGCCAACTTGCTTTCACCTTGGGGATTGAACTGCTGCGCTTTGATATGTCAGAGTATATGGAGCGTCATACCGTATCGCGCTTGATCGGCGCGCCCCCGGGCTATGTTGGCTTTGATCAGGGTGGTTTGTTGACTGAGGCCATCACGAAGCAACCGCATTGCGTGTTGTTGCTTGATGAAATTGAAAAAGCGCATCCAGATGTCTTTAATATTTTGCTGCAGGTGATGGATCATGGCACGCTGACCGATAACAATGGTCGTAAAGCTGACTTTCGCAATGTGATCTTGGTGATGACGACCAATGCTGGTGCTGAAGCCTTGAATAAGCCAAACATTGGCTTTTCAAATACCCGCGCCAGCGGCGACGAAATGGGCGATATCAAGCGTTTGTTCTCGCCTGAGTTCCGTAACCGCTTAGATGCCATTGTGCCGTTCGCACAACTTGATCAAGCTGTCATTTTGCGGGTGGTTGATAAGTTCTTGATGCAACTCGAAGATCAACTGCACGACAAGCGGGTTGAGGCGAGCTTTACTGATGCCTTGCGCGCCCACTTGGGTAAAAATGGTTTTGATCCCTTGATGGGTGCCCGCCCCATGCAACGCCTGATTCAAGATACGATCCGCCGTGCCTTGGCTGACGAACTGTTGTTTGGCAAACTTGTTGATGGGGGATCCGTCATTGTGGATATTGATGCTGAGGGTAAAGTCGCGTTGACGTTTGGGCCACGCGGCGACAAGTCTCAGAAGTCGGTGTCGGGATCGGATCAGGAAGCTGAGCTGGCGCATTGATGAGACTTCGTTGCCTCGGTACTGGGCAGTTCATGGTTGTCGCGCAGGTCGCAGTTGCGACCTGTCGCTGCTGAGTTCCAGCCCATTATGTAACGGCCTCGGCCAACTGCGTCATCCCTTCAACGCGGGATGTCGTCTAGATCTAGTTTGGGTCATGATGTTTGTATGAAAGACCAACCTACACAGTTTCTCGATCAATGACTCCCTCAAGTTTGTTATTGGCGTGCCATCACTGTGGCGCAGCGTACCAGCGGCCAGTGCTTGAACCCGGGCAATGGGCGCAGTGCGAGCGTTGTGATCACGTACTTGAAACCTATTCGGTATTTACGCCACGCGCCTGGCTAGCGGTCATCCTGGCAACCTTGGTGAGTTTTGCCTTGGCCAACATATACCCGATCGCCACGCTTCTGATTTCGGGTCAGTCACAAGCTGCCTCGTTTTTTGATGCGATTGTGATCACGTGGCAAGCGGGCTACCCCGAGGTCGCGGTCGTAGCATTTTCGGCGGGGTTTTTGCTTCCGGTTGTCCAATTGCTTCTTCTGCTGTGGGTGTTTTTAGCGTTATCGCTTGGGCGCTTGCCATTGTTTTTTGAAGAAATCATTGGTTTGGTCGATCTGCTCAAGCCTTGGTGTATGGTGCCGGTATTTTTAATGGGCGTGTTGGTGTCGGTGGTCAAGCTAGTCGGGATGGCCTCTTTAGTGCCTGGCGTGGGGCTCTTTGCGACGGCGGTTGCGGCGGTTTTTGTGACGTCTTTGACGCGGCTTTCTGCGCAAAAAATTCGTTGCCTTGCGCACGACATTGGATTGCCTGCACCGATCAAACTATTACCTAAAGCGCCAACTCCCGCTTTATTTGAGCGCACTTGGGCGCTGATACTTGCGGCAGCTTTGCTGTATGTCCCTGCAAATCTTTTGCCGATTATGCAAATTAACTCGATTGCGGGTAACTCGGCACACACAATTTTGGGCGGCGTGATCGAATTAGTGTCATTGGGATCGTATAGTATTGCCGCGGTGGTATTTATTGCAAGCGTGGTGGTGCCTCTGTTTAAACTCATCTGTTTAGCGGTCTTGGTGTATCTGGCACAAAGGCGTGCTCAAGGCGCGTTGCGAACGCGCACGCACTTGTACGAAGTCGTTGAGTTTATCGGGCAGTGGTCGATGCTTGACGTCTTTGTGGTGATTTTGCTCTCGGCGCTCGGCCGTTTTGGCGCTTTATTGACGATTGACCCTGGTGGCGGAGCTGCAGCGTTTGCGGGTGTGGTGATTTTGACGATGTTAGCCGCGCTGGGGTTTGATCCTCGGTTGGCTTGGAGACGCGCTGGTCACCGCAGGCATGTAACGCCAGAGTCTGCCAAAATAGCGCCGCTGAGTTAGGTTCTACGTTTAAGTTTTGAAGCGACTGTGCGAGTGGCGTGTCGTGCATGATGAACTCATCCCCTTAGGGGCTTGAAAATTTTTTTATCTACCAAGGAGCCCGGCATGCCGGAGCAGTCAACGACAAACCCAGCGCCTGGATTGCCGCGTGTCAGTCAGCGTCCAAAACGCAACCTAGGGTGGGTATGGCTCATTCCGATCGTGGCAGCCTTGGTAGGCTTATCGATTCTTTATCACAGCTGGTCTAAACAAGGGCCTCGAATCTTCATTACCTTTCAGTCTGCGACTGGTCTAGAGGCGGGTAAGACTCAAATACGTTATCGCGATGTGGTGGTGGGCCTGGTGAAAGAGATTCGCTTAACCGAGATGCGCGACAAGGTCGTGGTTGAGGCTGAGCTGAATAAAGATGCCGCTGGAATGGCAAACGAAGCCACCAAATTTTGGGTGGTGAAGCCTCGCATTGGTATTAGTGGTGTTTCAGGACTGTCAACCTTAATGTCGGGTGCTTATATCGAAACTGATACCAAGCATGGTGCACTTGGTAAGGTCACGCAAAAGCAATTTATCGGCCTTGAAGAACCCCCATCTGTTACCAGCGACCGGCCAGGTTCGCGTTTTGTCTTGCGTAGTGAAGACTTGGGTTCGCTCACAGTTGGCGCACCGGTGTATATGCGTCGAGTACAGGTCGGAATGATCTCAAGCTACAAGCTCGAGCCCGGAGGTAAATTTATTGAGACTGAAGTGTTCATCGACGCGCCTTACGATCGCTACGTTGACGGCAGTACACGCTTCTGGAACGAAAGCGGCGTCGATGTCACGCTTTCACCTGATGGAATGCAAATTAATACACAGTCACTTGTTTCTTTAATCTCGGGTGGAGTGTCGTTTGGTTCATTTGGCAAGCCGCGGGACCTTTCTGAAGTTGACCGGACGTTTAAGTTATACGACAACCGCCGCGCCGCTGAAGTCGAGCCGCAAGGCGTAGCCGTGCCGATCACGATGCACTTTAATCAGCCAACCCGAGGGCTCAAAGTCGGTGCGTCGGTAGACTTTAATGGTGTCGATATCGGTATAGTGAATTCGGTAGCACTTGATTTTGACCTTGCAATCGGAAAATTCTTTACTACGGTGAATGCCACCCTGTATCCAGAACGCTTGGGTGCCGTATACCAAGAAATGAACATGTCACGGCGTTCACTTGAGCAACTGACAGACTCTTTGGTGATCATGACCAAGCGGGGGATGCGCGCGCAACTGCGTACCTCTAATATCTTGACAGGTCAGCTCTACATTGTTCTTGAAGACTTTCCGAATGCGCCAAAGATCGAGATCCCCAAGGCAGAGGTTCCTTTCAAGATGCCTACGTTGGCTTCAGATGATCTAGACAAGCTGCAACAACAGGTTGCCGGTATTGTCAACAAACTTGACAAAATACCTTTCGAGTCGATTGGTAACGAAGTCAACGAAATGATCAAGCAGATCAAAATGCTAAGCGCCACGCTTGATAAATCGGTTGTGCCGAAACTGAACTCAACGCTGGCCCAGGTTGAGCTTGCAGTCAAAAATCTAAACGGCCTCATTGCACCGGGTAGTCCAATCACCGCTAGCACTGAAGCGATGCTTGAAGATCTCAGGCGTAGTTTGCGGTCATTACGCGGGCTGACTGACTCTTTACAGACGCAACCCGATTCGATTATCACCGGCCGCAATCCTAAACCTTATTCACGCGACACGCTTGGGGCTCCCGCCAAATGAAAAACGCCAGCAAAATGAAAACCCTCTTGCTTATTGTTTTGGTTGCCTTGCTTGCAGGCTGTTCAACCCCCGCACCGCATTACTACACCTTGAGCCCTGAGGGTGCGCGTGCGGCCGCCTTACCCGGTCAGTCTGTGATCGTCTACGCACTGAGCCCAGTGACTGTGCCCGCTGAGGTCGATAATACGGCCTTAGTGACACGAGAGACCAATGGGCGCCTGTTACCGCTCAGCGATGATCGCTGGGCTGCAACCTTGTCTTCGCACTTGCAAAGCGCGTTGGGGCTAGAGTTAACTTCGGCACTTGGGATGCCACCCGTGCAAAATATCAATCAGACTGTGACGCAAAGCGAGGCGACGCAAGTGCAGGTGGATGTTCAACGCTTTGAACTGGTGCCTGGACAATATGTTGCCCTTGATGCGTTGTGGCGTTTGCGTTTCAGGCAGAGTGGTATCGTGTTGACCTGTTTTTCACAACTCAAGCAAAACGTCGAAATCGGCGTGACAGCGCTTGTATTAGGCCAACAAAAAAATACCCAACGGCTGGCTGCACAAATTGCACAGGGACTGGTTTCGCGCAGTGCGCCCGCAGGGGTGCAATGTAGTCAGTCTAAGGCTTCGGGTTGAGCAACTGAGCGCTATCCCGACGCTACGAAGCCGTCAGGTTAAGACGCGTGTCTTGCAAGCCGAGTCCTGGTTTGTGGTGAGGATAACGCTGGCAGCGACCTGAATGTTAGGCCTTGCCAGTGCTGCCAAAGCCCCCTGTGCCGCGCGTGCTTTGTTCAAAGTCATCGACGACAGTGAATTGAACGTGCGCAATGGGTAAGACAACAAGTTGAGCTAAACGCTCAAGTGGTTCAAGGGTATAGGCGGTTTGGCTGCGATTCCAGGCCGATACCATTAAGGGTCCTTGGTAATCAGAGTCAATCAGGCCGACCAGATTGCCCAGCACGATGCCATGTTTATGGCCAAGCCCAGAGCGCGGCAAAATCACTGCAGCATAAGCGGGGTCGGCAAGGTGCAAGGCCAAGCCTGTGGGGATGAGATGCGTTGCGCCAGGCTCAAGCACTAAAGGAGCCTCAAGACATGCTCTCAAGTCTAAGCCAGCCGAGCCGGCTGTTGCATAGGCGGGAATATGTTCGCGTATCCGTGAATCTAAGATTTTTAATTCGACAGCTTTCAAGGTGGGGTCCTTAAGGTTGCGCGGCGTCGTTTGCTTTGCTGAGCACTGCGCGTTTTCCAAATCAGTACCGCGATGCCGATTAAGACCGCGCAGCCCAAGGCCGAGTAGATGAACGACTCGCGCGAGTGTCGGGCGGAATCGATACTAATTGCGGTTAAGTAGCCGGGGGCCAGCAAGGCCGGAACCCACAACAAGGCCGATAGCACATTGGCAAGCTGAAACTTCTGTTCAGACATACCCATCACGCCCGCAACAGTGGGGATGACGCTGCGCAGCGGGCCAAGAAAGCGACCCAACAACACGGCTAAAAAACCATAACGAAAACATAATAAGCGTGCACGCGCAACAGTGTTACGGTGCGCTTTGAGCAGTTTCAGTCGTAAGACTCGTGGCCCAAGCCACTTACCAAGCCAGAACGAAAGCGCGTCACCCAGAATGGCGCCAGCGTAGCCCCAGAGCAAGATGGGTAGGATGGGAAGCGCGCCGCTGCCAACTAAGCCCCCACTCATCATCAGTAAAACAGTTGCGGGCAACAAAATACCGATGATCAACAGCGATTCACCAAAGGCCATCAAAAAAATGATGGGCCCTGCCCACGCCTGATGGAGTTCAATGAATTGCCCAGTCTGAGTGATCAGCGCGTCCATGCCGAGAGATATCTAGTGTTTGGCAGGTAGACGCGCCGCAATCGCAGCAATCAGCTGACGCGCGATGTCTTGCTTAGCGCTTGTAGGCAGGGGATGTTCACCTTGCTCATCGAAAATGCTCACAGTCGTGTGGTCGGCATCCATGACGTGCTGCGCGAGGTTTCCAATCAACATTGGGATCCCTTTGCGCTGACGTTTGTCGTGTGCATACTCAGACAGGCGTTCGGTTTCAGCAGCAAAGCCTACGCACCAAGGGGCATTGGGCAGGGCTGCAACCGTAGCAAGAATATCTGGGTTTAACGCAAACTCAAGGTTGGGCGTGTACGCGGTTGTTGACGTTGGGTCTTTCTTGATCTTGTCGTTTGACGCGTTGGCGATTCGCCAGTCGGCCACTGCCGCGACCGAGATAAACACATCTTGATGGTTGACATTTGCGAGTACCGCATCATGCATTTGTTGTGCGGTTTGCACTTGAATGCAAGGGACACCATAGGGTTCGGGTAAGGCGGTTGGCCCAGAGATTAAGGTCACCTCTGCGCCGGCCTCAAAAGCCGCGCGCGCAAGCGCATAGCCGGTTTTACCAGAAGAGCGATTTGTGATTACTCGCACAGGGTCAATGGGCTCGACCGTGGGGCCTGCGGTAATCAGAACACGTTTATTTTGTAAAAGTTTAGGCTGAAAAAAAGCCATCATTTCAGCCAAAAGTTGCAAGGCTTCAAGCATGCGACCATCTCCGGTCTCGCCGCAAGCCTGTTGCCCAGAACCAGGGCCCAAGACCTTGACGCCATCTTGTTTGAGTTGGGCGACGTTGCGTTGAGTGGGGGCGGCTGACCACATCTCGCGATTCATCGCGGGCGCAACAAGCAGCGGGCAGGCTCTTGCCAAGCAGAGCGTTGAAAGTAAGTCGTCGGCACGACCTTGAACTAACTTCGCCATGAAGTCGGCTGAGGCTGGTGCAATCAAAATGGCGTCGGCGCCACGGCTCAGGTCGATGTGAGCCATGTTGTTGGGGATGCGTGTATCCCAGGCATCGGTAAAGACCGGACGTCCGCTTAATGCCTGCATGGTCACGGCCGTAATGAAATGTGTGGCGGCGTCGGTCATAATGACATCGACCGTGGCACCCTGCTCGACCAGACGACGCACGAGTTCGGCCGACTTGTAGCACGCAATGCCACCGCTCAAACCTAACACGATGCGTTTATTCAGCAGCTCTTGCATGGCGACCTCGCAGACGAAAAATTTCATCCAGAATTAACAGGATAGCACCGAGTGTGATGCAGCTGTCGGCAACATTAAAGGCGGGGTAGTACCAGTTTTGCCAGTAGAACAATAAAAAATCAATCACATGACCGTAAGCGACACGGTCGATGACATTTCCAAGCGCCCCACTTAAAATCAAAGCCAAGGCAAGTAGCAGGCGGGTATGCGTACGATTTTTATGCATCATCCAAAGGATGAAACTGGCTGCACCTAGCCCCAGTACCGTAAAAAACCAGCGTTGCCATCCCGCTTCGTCGGCCAGAAAGCTGAACGCAGCCCCTCGGTTATAGAGCAGTGTGAAATCAAAGAAGGGTAAGACCTGAAGTCTTTCGCCATAACGCAAAGCCGAGTCAAACCAAAGTTTGGTGAGCTGATCGATAATCAATAGGCAGGCCGCAAAAACCAGCCAGCGGGTGATCGCTGGCGGGGCCTGAACCTGCGGATCCGCCTGAGAGTTATCGCGCATGGTGACTCAGCTATTTGCTTTTGCTTCGTTCAAGTTGCTGACACAACGCCCGCAAATATCGGGATGCTCTGCATCGTGGCCGATATCTTCGCGCCAGTGCCAGCAACGTTCACATTTTTTATGTGCCGAAGGTGCGATGCTGATTAAGAGTTCAGTTTGGTCGGCAGCGATTGCTGCCTGCACGCTGACTTTTGACACGATGAAGATGAAAGGCAGCTGCTCTGCGACGCTTTGCAACAAATCGTAATCAGCACCCTGAGCGGTGAGCTCGACCTCACCTTGAAGCGACGAGCCAATACTGCCGGCTGTGCGAAGCTCTTCGAGTTTGCGCGTGACGAGCGCGCGGATTTCACGCAAGCGAGACCAGCGCTGTTGAAGCGTGTCAGCCTCGGCGATGGCTGGCACAGAGTGATAGCACTCGGTAAAAATTGTGAGTCGACTCGTCTCTGGCTGGTGGGCTAGGGTAGACGCGCACAAAATCCCCCAGGCCTCTTCGGCGGTAAAAGACAGGATGGGTGCCATCAGTTTGAGCAGAGTCTGGCTAATATGCAGCAAGGCCGTTTGTGCCGAGCGACGCGCGAGGCTCTTTGGTGCTGATGTGTATAAACGGTCTTTCAACACATCCAGATAAAAAGAGCCTAAATCTTCAGAGCAAAAATGTTGCAACCTCGACATTGCAGGCTGATACTCATATTGCTCAAAGTTTTTAAGCACCTCGGCTTGCATCTGCGCCGTCATCGCGAGGGCATAGCGATCGATTTCGAGCATGCTTTCGGCGAGTACGGCATCTTTTGTCGCGTCAAAGTCGGCCAGGTTCGCGAGTAAAAAGCGTATGGTGTTACGGATGCGACGATAGCCTTCAACGACGCGCTTGAGAATTTCGTCAGAGAGAGAGAGTTCGCCCGAATAATCGGTGCTCGCGACCCACAGACGCAAGATCTCGGCGCCTAAGCTGTCAGAGATTTTTTGTGGCGCGATGACATTGCCGACCGACTTACTCATTTTGTGACCCTGGCCGTCAACCACAAAGCCGTGTGTTAACAAACTGTTATACGGGGCACGACCCTCAAGCATGCAGCCGGTCAGCAGCGACGAATGAAACCAGCCGCGGTGTTGATCTGAGCCCTCAAGGTACAAATCGGCAGGCCAGGGTAATTCGCCATGCGAGCCGAGCTGACTGTTGTCTAAACCACCCAGCACGGTGGCATGGGTGGTACCCGAATCAAACCAAACATCGAGCGTATCGCGATTTTTTTCGTATTGGTCAGCTTCGGGCCCGAGTAAATCAGCGGGTTCAACCGCTTGCCAGGCTTCGATACCGCGCTGTTCAACCAGTTTGGCAACCGCCTCAAGCAAGGCTGGGGTGTCAGGGTGTAAGGCGCCTGTTTCTTTATGAATAAAGAAGGCCATGGGCACGCCCCATTGGCGTTGACGGGATAATGTCCAGTCAGGGCGATTTGCGATCATCGCGTGCAGGCGCGCACGCCCCCATGCGGGATAAAAGGCGGTCGCCTCGATGGCCGCGAGTGCACTGGCGCGCAAAGTCGGTGTATCGCCTTTTGGTTGCACATCCATGCCAGCAAACCATTGGCTGGTCGCGCGGTAAATGATGGGTGTTTTGTGGCGCCAGCAATGCATGTAACTATGCGAGTGCGGCTCTTGCTTGAGTAGTGTGCCTGCTTGGGTCAAGGCCTCAACGATTTTGGGATTAGCCGCCCAGATGGATAAACCACCAAAGCCGGGCAAGCTCGGTACAAACTTGCCGTCGCCCATCACAGGGCTAATGATGTCTGTATCTTTCATGCCATTGGCTTTGCAAGATAGAAAGTCTTCGATACCGTAGGCGGGTGCTGAATGCACCACGCCTGTACCCGTGTCGAGGGTCACGTAGTCACCCAAATAGACCGGTGCCGTGCGTTGGTAGCCAGGGTCAAAGTGCGCGAGCGGGTGTTCAAACTCGAGCTTGTTTAGCGTTTGACCCAAGCAGGTCGCGACGACCTCGCCCTGAAGGTTCCACTCTTTGAGGCATGCTTCGACACGCTCACGAGCAATCAGTAAAAGCGCACCGGTGGTTGGTGCAGGGCTTACCCTTACCAAAGCATATTCGAATTCAGGGTGCAGGTTAAGCGCCTGATTTGAAGGAATGGTCCAGGGCGTGGTGGTCCAAATCACGAGGGCGCCGGGCGCGACGTCGGGCACTCCAAAAGCCTTCGCAAGTGCAGCTCGATCAACAAACGGAAAGGCGACGTAGACAGCAGGATCTTTGCGATCGGCGTATTCAACTTCGGCCTCGGCTAGCGCCGAACCGCAATCAAAACACCAATTTACTGGCTTAAGGCCTCTGAACACATAACCTTTGTCAAGGATTCGGCCGAGCGCGCGGATTTCGTTGGCCTCATTGCTGAAATTCATGGTCAGGTAGGGGCGGTTCCAGTCGCCCAACACGCCGAGTCGTTCAAAATCCTTTTTTTGGCGTTCAATTTGCTCGAGGGCGTAGGTGCGCGCCTTGGCTTGTACCTCAGCAACGGGTAGATGTTTGCCGAATTTCTTTTCAATCTGAATTTCAATGGGCATGCCGTGGCAATCCCAGCCCGGCACATAAGCCGCGTCAAAGCCAGCCATGTTACGGCTCTTGACGATGATGTCTTTTAGGATTTTGTTGACAGCGTGTCCAATGTGGATGTCACCGTTTGCATACGGTGGTCCATCGTGCAATAAAAAGGTCGGTCTCCCTTTGCTGGCCGCGCGAATTGCCTGATAGACGCGTTTTTCTTGCCACTGCGCGACCCACAGGGGCTCACGGCGCGGCAGGTCGCCTCGCATCGGAAACGGGGTATCGGGCAAATTGAGTGTTTGTTTATAGTCCATGGGGCGCAAAATAAGCCCGCGCATGTTGTGCATCGGCATGCATGGCGGCAGTCAGGGTTGGGAGATCAGGAAACTTCTCTTCGTCTCGAAGATGTTTGAGAAGCTCAACGCGAATGAGTTTACCGTACGCGTCGAGGTTGACATCAAAGAGGTGAGTCTCGAGCAGAATGCGACCATCGTCTTCGACGGTTGGGCGCACGCCCAGACTCGCGACACCCGATAGGGCCTGTTGCGCCAAGCCATGAACACGCACGACATAAATCCCAGTGCGGGCCGCGCATCTTGGGGCCACCCGCATGTTTAAGGTCGGCATGTTAAGCGTACGGCCCAGTTTTTTACCGTGCACGACGTGACCGGTCATGGCATAGGGTCGCCCAAGCAGGCCTTGGGCTTGCAGTAGGTCGCCGGCGGCGAGCGCCGCGCGGACTTCAGAACTTGACACCCGATGCCCCTTGAGGTCTTTCACGTCAGCGAGTGTATTCACCTCGAGTCCAAACTGCGGGCCCATTTTTTTAAGTAAGGCGAGGTCTCCCGCGCGTTGGCGGCCAAAGCGAAAGTCATCACCAACGATGAGCCAGCGCGCGTTTAAGCCCTGTATTAAAAGCTTTTCGATGAAGTCTTCTGCCGACATATCTGCAAACTTTTGATTGAAGCGTGCAAGTACGACCTGCTCAATACCTGCTTGACTCAGCGCGCTGAGTTTGTCGCGCAGACCGTTAATTTGCGGTGGTGATAGCTCAGGTCGTCGATTTCGTTCGGCGAAAAACTGTCGCGGGTGCGGCGCAAAAGTTAGGACAGTTGGCACGAGCGCGCGCGCGCTGGCGGCTTGCGCCACTTGGCTGAGCATGGCCAGATGCCCCAAATGCACGCCATCAAAGTTGCCGATAGAGAGCGCTGTGGGTCGACGCAGGTTGGGCGCCGAGGCTTGACGAAAAATGCTGAAAGAGGTGTTCACGAGCAACAGTTTACAATTTCAGGCTACCTTGTCTTTGAAAAACCATGTCCGAACCCAAAATTTTGCGCTGCCGCTTCGTTATTTTGATCTCTGGTCAGGGGTCAAACATGCAGGCGCTCGTGCAGGCGTGCCAGTCAAAAGCCTGTTCGGGTGAAGTGTTGGCGGTGGTGTCTAACCGTGCGCAGGCCGGTGGTGTCGCTTGGGCAAAAGGTCAAGGCATTGCTACCGAAGTGATTGCCCATACTGATTTTGCCTCACGTGAGGCGTTTGACCAGGCCTTGGCCGCCGTGATCGACCGTTATTCGCCGGATTATGTGTTGCTCGCCGGGTTCATGCGCATTTTGACTCCAACCTTTGTTGAGCACTATGCAGGGCGTTTGGTCAATATCCATCCTTCATTATTACCGGCGTTTCCGGGTCTGCATACACACGAGCAGGCCTTGGCGGTGGGCGTGCAAAGCCATGGCTGCACAGTGCACTTTGTGACACCAGTGTTGGATCACGGCCCAATCATCGCCCAGGGGGTGGTGCCAGTGTTGACCGACGATACCCCCGAGACGCTTGCTGCACGTGTGCTTGCGGTTGAGCATCGTGTCTATCCCGCGGTTGCTACGTGGCTTGCGCAGTGGCGCGTAAAAATCATGCCTGATCAGCGCGTACAGGTTGAAGGTATACCCAGGCGCTTATTTGTATCGGAGCAAGCATTATGATCGACTCTAAAAAAGCAGACCGTCGGCAACCCTCAGAAGGGTCAAAACGTTCGATTCAATCGTTTGCACAGGGCCGCACGGCTGTTCAAGAGGGCCGAGTCAAGCGTGATGTAAGTGTTGCAAAAGGTGCGTCTCGAGTGGGCACCAAAGAGGCTGCGCGCGAGGCTGCGCGTGCCGCAGGTAACGCGCTGCCGCGTAAAGGTTCTGCCACTGAGCGGTTGATGAACGCCACGCCCTTTGCGCCTCGAGCAGGCGCACCACGACCGGGCGGCGGTTTCAACGGCGAGCGGCCTGCGGGTGCACGCGGCGAACCGCAGCAGTCAACCTACACCGGTCGCGTCAAGCCTCGTTTGCCAATGATGACGATTCGGTTAGACCAAATTCGG
>Ga0114958_10000215_pt1 | contig 49800 bp, 59 predicted proteins | sample C_130208_EF_Meta_FD_89577 | JGI IMG/M metagenome (GOLD analysis project Ga0114958, IMG submission 89577) | Freshwater microbial communities from Lake Croche, Canada to study carbon cycling - C_130208_EF_MetaG | ecosystem: Environmental > Aquatic > Freshwater > Lake | place: Lake Croche, Canada... | reverse complement strand
TCCAGCTTCAGCAAAATTATTAGCATTATATAAATCTAATCCTACATGGACAATGAGATCAGTTGGTAAGCCCATACCTAGAGAAGGACTTGTATGGGAAGATCAAACGAGTTATACACTTGAAGTACCTAGAGCTGCTGCAGCAGAATTACCAGTAGCACCAACACCAACAGCAGCATCAGCCGCAGCCGCATCAGCAGCATCAGCAGTGGCCCCACTACCTGCACTCATACCAGGTACAGGATTACGTCTAGTCACTCCACCTGAATTTGAAGCTTTTGCAACTGCTACTCTTGCAACTGGATATTTAGATCTACGCCCAATGCCTGCAGCAACACCAGCTGCTATACTTGCTCGTAGATATCAATTAGATTCAGAATATACACCTACAATTTGTGCTGGTCGAGCAATGCATACTATTTTTGATACAGGTAATGGAACTCATACATTATGTGCAAGAAGAAAAGTAGTTGAATTACAATTAATGGTTAAATCAAAAATGGCATCAAAAAGTTCAATACTTTCATATAATGAATTAGCACATTTTACAGATTTACCCAAGGTTGTTGCATTACCTACAGCAGCAGCACCTCGTCAAACTGGAGTCGCAACCTTTGCGTCATCTGCAGCTGCTAAATTACAAGCTGCAGAAGCAGTTGAATTTGCTCCAAAAACATTAAGAGAATTTACAGGTTTATTAGATGCCGGACTACCTCGTCTCATGGCGCACCCAATTGGTCCTATGTTACTTGGAATAGGTAGAGCGGTAGAATTAGGAGCAGCAGAACCATCAGCAGGAGAAGCAATAGTAGCAGCAGCAGCGGCAGGAGCAAAATCAAGATTATATAGAATGTGTGGTATTCATGAATTTGTTGGTGTTGGTGGCGGTAGTACAGTATGTTTTGAAGAGACATATGTTCCTTTAGAGGTACCAGTTGTAGCAGTAGGAGGTGCACAAAGACCACCATTAAAATTATTAGTTCAAGCGGATGTTTCAGATTTATCGGGTGCATTAGATTTACTAGTATCTTTAGAAGATATACGAAAATTATCTTTACATGGCGCCAAACTTGATTTTAGTGAAGAATCTCATAGAAAAAGAGATGAATTATTGAGATTAGAAGAAGAAGTAGCAGAACTTGAACCAAGATTACAAATATATAGATTTGTTCGTATAAATGCTAGTTCAAGTGAAGAAAGCAGACAATCTGCAGAAAAAATAGGTGAAATAGAAGCTAGATTAAGAGTAGTTTACGCAAGAATACGTTCATTAAGAGAACATAATATACCAGTAACTGAATTATAAATTAACTCTACAACACGGACAATTCTTTTTTTCTTTTATCCATTTTATCAAACAATTGGTATGAAATTTATGATTACATTTAATGATTTTGCACCATGTGCAATTATCAATTGATAGGCAAATTAGACATTGTTCATTAGTAGTAACACATGGTGCAAAATCATTCGAATCTGTATTTGTTTCAATTATAAAGTATTTATTATTATAAGCAAATGCTATAATATTATCAGTATTCTGATTGATAATATTATTTGCTACATATTGTAATGCTAATCCATTTTGCTTGACAGCTTCTAAACATATTTCAAATGTTTGTTTTTCTATAAATTGTAATGCCAATCCATTTTGCTTGACAGCTTCTAAACATAAATATTGATATAATGCATCATCTTGTATATCTACAAATTGTAGTGCCATACCATTTTGTTTAATTGCTTCTAGATATAAATTATAATTTTTATTTTTTATATGTTTAATTGCATGCAATGTATAATGTTTTTGTTTAACTGCTTCTTTACATAATTCAGGAGTTTGATTTTTAATTATAAATAATAATGGATATCCCAATCTTTTTAGATAATCTATTAAATCTCTGTCTCTATCTATATTTATTTCTTTTTGTATATCAATCTGATTATAACCACATAATTTTTTTATATAATTCATTTTTATTTATTTTATTATTAAAGGAAAAAGTAATCTTCTTAATAAATAAATAAATCAATTTTTACTTTTTTAATATTTCACGGACTTCCATTAAACATTTTCCAAGTAGATTTTCACCTGGCCAGTTTTCTTTACCAACAGTCATTGCATGTTCTGCATTTAGACCAATGCCCCAGATCTTATCACGTGGTGATGCTTCTACTAAAATTGCATCTTTTGTATTAAGTAATTTAGTTAGCAATTGTGGATTTTGAATAAATTTTTGTATTAGACCAGTTTTCATAACACTGTATCTAATAGTTGCCCATACTTTATCTTTATAATTTTTTACTTGTTGTCCAATAGCTTTCATTTCGGCGGAATTTGTACTTTTCAATAATTCCTGTTCAAGTTGATTATTATCTGGTTCAAATTCTTTTAGTTTTCTCCACATAAAGTATTGTTCACTATTTATAAATTGTATATTATCAATTATAAATGGCGAGTTATACCAATTTCCTAAATAACCATTTGTTTCATTTGGTTTCCAAAAACATATATATGTTTCATCTGTCATTTTATAATTATATTAATTTATATTTATATTATATAAATATCAATTTTTATATTTATTAATAGTATATATATGAGTTCAATAAAAAATATAGTGTTCTATGTAGGTTTAGTTATCTCAGTTATTCTTGCATTTTTAGCATACAATGAACGTACAAAGGATAATAGTAATTTATATCAATTAGTACCAGCAGTTCTTTATAATGTAAGAATACAAAGTAAAAACATCCAAAGTACATCTTCAGCAGGTAGTATAACTATTGTAAATAATAATACTCAATATGAATTATATAATCAGTATAAATATACTGTTGATGGTAAAGAATATATTGGCGAATATTTAAATGGTAGTTACAATTCATATTCTATCGTACAAAATGAAATTAATAATAGAATGGCTAATAAAAATATTAATGTATATTATGAAAAAGCAAATCCATCTAAATCAGTAATAAATTATTCAAAGAATAATTTAATGGGTTATGCAATAGGATCAGTAGTTGTATTAATTATAAGTCTTATAATAAAATTTGGGAATTTTAGTAATATAACTTATACATCACCTATATCAACTCCAAATAGAGTTATCATTTTTAACAACCGTTCATGATTATAGGTAGTTATTAGAAAAATATATAAAATATATTTTATTAATAAGTTTAAAATAATGATGCAGCCTTTGATTCAAATGCCGCTGTAGGTGAAGCTACGGGTGAAGAAGGAGGAGTCATTTTTTTTGCATAATGATCTGATTTTCTTTGCGCATCAATCAATTTATTTAAACGATCTAGATTTTTTTCAGCATCAGCTAATTTACCTTGTAATGCTTTTAATGCTTCTCTTTTTGCAATTAATTCATCACTCTCTCCAATTTTTACTCTGTTAAATATATTAAATCCACCTCCACTTTGTTTAAGAGCATCTAATTTTTTATCAGCTTCGGCTTTTTTAAATGCAGTTCTTTCATTTTGTGCAGTTACATTAATATCAGATTGTGCTTTACTTATATCTTTCTTTATTTGGTTTATATCATCAATATTAGTGTTTCTTTCTGTTATGTATTTTTTTAATTCTTCACTATCAGTAGCTTTAGGTTCATACTTTTTATATCTAAAAGGATTTAAATTTAATCCTCCTTCTAATTGTGCTTTAAGATTAAGATACTTTTCTTTGTATTTTAAATACTTTTGTTCGTAACTCATATATATATATTATTAATGTATATATTTTTTTATATAAAATATAAATTATATACATTAATTATATATGGATGAAGAATTATTAATATGCCCACATTGTACAGGATCAATCAGTGTAGAACAACTTAATTGTGGTATTTTCAGACATGGAATTCTAAAAGATTCTGGCAAACAAATGGATCCACATCTAAATAAAATTGAGTGTGATAAATTAATAAATCAAAATTTAATACATGGATGTGGTAAGCCATTCCAAATAGTTAAAATTAATAATAAATATGAAATTAATATATGCGACTATATTTAGTATATAGCTAAAAATTCATATGACTCCTGTATTTGTCTATATATTTCCTTAGCCTTTTCATTTACATTATGTTCGGGAGCATAAGAAAGTCTAAGTCTATTATATGCAACTTCAATATTTTTAGGATTATCTTCTGACGCAGATAGACATAGAAAACTTAGAGCTACTACTCTCGGAGTAGCATCATTATTTCTTCTCCCCATATTTAGTAAAATATGGATATCAGATTTATCAGGTATACAATAGTCATTCATTGTATATTCATTTTTAAGTTCTTTACGATTAAAAAGCAACCGTATTAGATCTTTTGGAGAACCTACAATTTCTTCACATTTTCCTTTAATTGTATCAATTGTTTCTGTTAATAGAATGGTCAATGGAATTGTCATTCTATTAAGAGTTTTAATGAATATTGTAATTGGTTCATTATTAGTTACATTTACATTATTATATGATTCTGTCATACTTCTAGGTATATAATTTATAAATTTATATAAATTTATTATAAATGAAATATTTTCAATTTTTCATCAAAATATATTTATATAAATATAAATATATAAGTACAATATATATTTATATGGAAACTAAGAATGATCTTGAAACTAAACCCACAAGTTTAATTATACGTGATTCTACAGATAGTGTAGTCAGTACAGTATCCGCATCTGAACCTAAACGCAAATCTAAATCTAGATCAAAAAGTAAGTTTAAACTTACGTCTGAACCTCTACCCGAAACTGTTCTCGATTCTGTACCAGAAGCTGCAACAGAAGCTGCAACAGAAGTTGCACCAGAAGTTGCACCAGAAGTTGTACCAGAAGTTGCACCAGAAGTTGCACCAGAAGTTGCACCAGAAGTTGCACTAGAACCTACACCAGAACCTACACCAGAATCTACACCAGAACCTACACCAGAACTTGCACAAGAACCTGTACAAGAATCTGCATCAAAATCTACACCAGAACTATCTAAACAAGTAAATGAAACAAAAAGTATTAAGAATGTTCTATCTCAATTAGGATCTAAAAAAAGGACTTCTATTTTAGATCAAATAAAAAAAGTATTTGGATGGTAAATTAAATCTCAATTGTTTCCATAACTTTGTCTACATAAATTTCTAATCCATCTATTCCTTCTCCTAATCTTTTAACTTGTTGATCTTCGACCAACCATACATCAGTTCCAATTTCTTCTAAAAATTCCAAATCATGTGATACTATAACAACTGCGCCTGGAAAATTTTTTATTCCTGTCAATAATCCTTCTGTTGTTTCCATATCAAGGTGATTTGTTGGTTCATCAAGTAATAAAATATCTGGTTGTGAAATTACTAACCCAGCAAAATAGACTCTTGCTTTTTGTCCACCAGATAATGTTTCAATTTTACGACTATGGGCTTCACCTTCTAATCCACTTGCTCCTAATAATTTTCTAACAATATCAATTTGTTGTTTTTTAGATTGAGTTGATACGTATTCAATTGGATTTAAATTAGATGGCAAATCATTATAAAAATGTTGATTAAAATATTTTACATATAATCCAGGTTTTCTACTACAATCGCCTTGTTTTGGTTCTATGGATCCTATTAATAATTTAAGTAAAGTTGATTTACCAGCACCATTTGCTCCAACTAGTACAGATCGTGCTTTTGGATATAATGCATAATTTACATCTTTTAAAATTAACTTATCATCGTAATTAAATGATACGTCAGTTAAATCAAGTAATGAAGTTCCTTCTTTATACCCACCTTCATTTTCAAAGAAAAATTTAGGTTTATATTCACGCGGAGGGCGTACAATTCCCTCTTTTGTTTTCCTTTCAAATAATTCAGTTGCTGCTTTTTTATCTTTAATACTACCCGCAGATTTTAATCGAGTTACTTCTTTATCTAATTTTTCCCAATCTCTTTTAGCTTTATCTTCAGTTTGTGTTTTCATTTTTAAAAACTTATTATATGAACATTTATATGCAGTAATTTTTTTATTTGCTATATGATATATTGATGTACATACATTATGAGCAAAATATCCATTATGTGTAATAACTATAAGAGTTTTTTTCCATGATTTACAAAATTCAGTTAGCCATAAGACTGCATTTAAATCTAGATGATTTGTTGGTTCATCTAATAACAATAGATCTGGTTCCATAAATAGTCCGCATGCTAGAGCTACGCGTGCTTTCCATCCTCCTGAAAATATTGATAATGGTGAATCTAATTCTTTTGTAAGAAATCCTAATCCTCTTAAGATAATTTTTGCTTTTGGTAAATCAGCATCTGCTTTCATACTATCTAATTTCTCACATATTTCATTATATTCATCTAATTCCTCATCTGATAGCTCTTCAATTAGTTCTAGATTATTTCGGCGATTCCATAATATGCCTCTTTCTAAATGAGCTGCTAAAACAACATTTGTAATAGACTGATTTGTTGAAGGTAATTCTTGCATTACTTCATATGTACTCCAGGGACATCTTTGTTCAAGGCTCATATCTTTTAATTTTGCAATATAGTTAAATAGAGTCGTTTTTCCACATCCATTTCTACCAAGAAGACCTATTCGTTCACCTAAGGATATTTTAAATTCACTATTTATAATCAAAGGTTTACCACCAATTGATATATTTAAATTTTCTGACACTAATGCATCTTTATTCCATGTAATATTACTTGTATTTGATATCATTTATTATTATATATATAGTAATAATAAATGGTTATATAATTCAAATTTTATTTTTTTTATTTATTTTTTATATTCGTTTATCATTTCATCCATTCATTATCCAAAAATTGATATATATTATTTGCATTTTCACGATAATACATCATCCATATAGAACAGTTTCCACTACTGCATATTAAATATTTACATTTAGAAATAATTAAAAATGTTGCAAATAGATATTTTATATCTTGATAATTTTTCTCTTTAGTATTTTCATAATGAATACCTTTATTAGTATAAGATACTGTGTTTTTATGAATTATAATAATATTATTAATTTTCCTTTCTTTCATATAATCTAAAAATTGAGCCGAATCAGTTTGTAATAATATTTGAACATTTTTATTTTCTTCTTTATTAATAATTTCATTTAGTTTATCATAATATAAATTAAAACTACCTAATTTTGTCTCTATATGTTTATCAGTACCACGATAATATAAACCTATACAATTACTTGTATCAATCTTATATTCAGACAATAGATTATTTGAAATATTTATAATATCTTTTGATGGTTCAAAATACTTTTTTACAAATGGTAATATAGATTGATAATCAACATTTTTATAATTATTAAATTGAAAGTTACTTTGAGTTATTAGAATATTCTTTTTATAATCTATAATAGTATTTATATTTTCATATCTTTCAAAAAAATCAAAAGTAATATCATTTTTAGTATCTTTATATAATATAAAAAGTTCGGAACAATCAATTATCTCTGGTAGAATTTTTTTATTATTAAAATATTGAATTATATTTGATATTCTAACAGAACAACATGAAAAGAATCCCGCTCTATGTGATATTTTTAACATATAATATATATATATATTTTTATTATGTACAAATTATTATATCAACTATCTTATAATGGAATATAATATTCGATTTACTTTAGATAATGAATTAAAAGAATATTTTAATGATTTTAATAAATATTATTTAAATTCTGAATATTTTAATTCTACTGATGAAGAATTAAAATTAATTTATAAAAAAAGAATCGATGGACTCAAACAAGGTGATAAATTAGGAGATACTGGTATGCATATATTAGAAATTCCAGGTAGAAAAGTTGTTAGAACAACCAAGCAGGATTATATTATTAAGTGTCCATTATGTTTAAATCCCCAAAATGATAAAACTATTTATCCATATAATTTAGAAAAATTATTATTATGGAGAGGATATTTAATGAAACCAAATACATTTCCATATTTTAAAATGCACTATTTAATTCAATCTAGTGATCATGTTGAAAATACTGATAGAGGTACACAAAATGAAGTTCACCGTAATCCTCTAGTGATAGAAGATATGCTTGAATTTATTAAAATAATGAATGTTGGTTCTATTTTATTTAATGGATGGGTAGGTAACAGTTTAGGTCATTTTCATGTTCATTATACTGATACACATTTTCCAATAAAAACGCAAATTAAAAAGTATTCCTTTCAAAAAGAAAAGATTAAAACAAAAGATAAATCAACAATTCTAATATATAAAGATACTGAACATAATTGTAAAAATTTTATGTTTATTAAAGGTAAGCTTATTAAGAATGATGCTTTTAAAATATTTCAACATTTAAATTCAATCGGATTATTTTACAATTTATTGTTTTATTTTAATAAAGGTCAACATTTTATGTTTATTTTTATAAGACAAAAAGGACATGATGAATTAAATTTTAATTTTGGTGCAACTCATATGTCAGGTCTTAGTACATTTGGTGATAATAATTTAAAATTATATAAAGACAATAAGAATAATTTTCTACAAATAATAGAAAATTATTGTTCAAATACACTAATTAAAGTTGATGAAAAGATGATTTCAAATTTATTTAAAAATTAGTTTATTTTTTTTTGGTTCTTTTTAATTTCTTTAAAAACTTCTAAAACTTGTTTATGTGTCTTCATTTGGTCTCCATGTGATCCGTCTACATCATAAACTATTCCTTGTTTATCATAATAACCTAGTAATTTCTCGGCTTCATTATGATAGTCCTTTAATCTTTTTTTAACAACACTTAATTTATCATCTGATCTTACTTTAAATTCGGTTCCTTTACATACATCACAAACTCCTGCTTTTTTAGGTTGTACACCAAATTTATTATAAGTTGCTCCACATTTTTTACATACATATCTTCCGGTAATTCTTTTAATAATTAAATCATCTGGAGTATCTAAATGGATTATTGCATCAATTTGTAAATCATTATTATCTAATAATTTATCTAATGTCTTTGCTTGTTTTAAATTTCTTGGATAACCATCAAAAATTAAACCATTATCAAATTCTTTTAATTCTTGATCTAATAATTTTGTAACAATTGAATCTTTAATTAAGTTACCTGCATCCATATCTTTTTGAATTGTTTTTCCTAAAGTACTTCCTTTATTAGCTTCATTTCTTAATAAATCACCAGTACTAATTTTATAATATTTTTTTTGTTGTAATAGCTGAATTTCGGTACCTTTACCACCGCCTGGAGGCCCAATAAAAACTAAATTAAATAATTTTTGTGACATATATTATAATGACATAAAAAATATTCACTTTCTAGATTTCTTATACTTTTTAAAAATTAACGCAATATCATTAAAAACTTCTTTCTTGGTTCTATTAGAATTTACTTCTTCTAATAGTCCAATCTTTCTAAAATGTTCAATTACAGGCAATGATTCTTTTTTATAAGTATCTAATCTCTTTCTTAATGTTTCAATATTATCATCAACACGCCCACTTTTCTTACCTCTTTTTAACGCTCTATCTATCATTATATCATCTTTACATTCTAAAAATAAAACAAATTGTAAATCAACATAATCGCCAATAATATTATTCCAGAATTCTAAATTTTGATAACTACGAGGAAATCCATCAATTAAAAATTTATTCTGGTTTGTTTTTTGTAATTCTTCCATCTTTGCCTTCAACAATTGTGTAGGTATTTCGGGAGGAACTAGTTTACCTTCTTTCATATAACTATTAATTAATTCACCATGTTTTGAATTAGGATTACTTTTTTCTTCTCTTAATAAATCACCTGCACTTAGATGTACATATCCAAACTTTTTAGATATTTTAATAGCATTTGTACCTTTTCCACAACCTGGGCCCCCTAATAAAAAAACTACTTTTCCTTTACCAGATTCTTCTTTCTTTTTACCACCAATTAAAGTTTCTGTTGGTAATCCTAATTTAAACTCTTCGTATTGACTCCTTAAAAGAAGGTATTTACTTTTATATTTTAGATATTTTTGTTCATATGACATACTATATAATATACTATATAAAATATATATATGACAATATATTTTATTTTATATTTTTAACAAAATGTGATTCTACAATTATTGGGACATGTTTCTTTTTCATCACTTATTGGCTTAATTTTAAAATATTCAAATGGTGGTCGATTATAATTTGTTTCATTTATAATTGTATGGAATATATCATTATTTTCAGGTACAATTCCATTAAATATTACTTCTAAGAATACACCGTGAGAGAAAATAACACTTCTGTAAACACCATCTGATCCTTGTTCAAAGAAATCAGTATTTTGATTTGCCCAATCCAAGAATAATTCATAATTTGACTTTGTGAATAAATTTTGATGATCTCGGCCATCTTTACCCATACTAATTAATTTTATAATTTCTGGATTTCTTTTCATTAAAAATTCTTGTTGTTTTATTTTAGATAATACAATATGTGATGGACTAAGACTTTTTTCTGCAACATGTGGTATAATGTTAATTGGTCTTTGTGTTTGTTGACCAATCATATAGTATGCAGTTTCTTGAGCTCTCATTAAAATTGATGCACCGATTGTATATGGTTGATCTTTCCAAAATATATTAATTTTATCCATTAATTTACTATGTAATTCAATAGATCTTTCAATACCAGCTCTTGTTAATTCTGGATCAAAATATTTTACTTTTTTATCTTTTGGGACAACGTTAGTACAAGATACTCCATGTCTTACAAAAATAATATCAAATTGTTTATTGTGGGTAATATGTGGAATAAATGGAGGATCAATAATTAAATTATCATCATTAATAATAGCATCTAATAATTTTACTTGTTTTTGTAAATTAGATTTTATAAATTTTTTGATTAGATCGATATCCATATTTTCATTTTTTATTAAATTATTGATTTTTTCAAGTAGAATTACATTTCTATCAATATCTTTATTTAATTTTTTGTAATCATTTCCCAAATATGGAAATAAAAAATTAGAAATATTTTCATTAGTAATATCTTTTTCTTTTACTAAAGTTAAAAATTCCTTATCATAATACTGTATGATATTTTGTTCTCTATAATAAAGATCCTGTTCTTTAACAGATAATTTATCTACCATATATATAAAAAGTATAAAATAAACTATAAAAATTGATAATTATATAGATTATTAATTATAATAAATCTATATAATAATTAAAATGATATGTCTTCAAGATCAAGAATATTTTATGCATACATTATATGATATAATTCATATCGGGGTTTCTCCATCAAACTTAGAACATCGAATTGAAACTCTAAAAGAAAGGTATGTAAATAGTGGGTATGTGACTATTGCACAAATTTTAAATTCTAAAATGAAAGATGAAAAATATAGTACAGAACTTGTATATCCATTAATTAAAACTATGTTTTTAGGACCATCTATTACTCTGCCAATTCAGGAATATTATGATAATAAATTAGCAGTCTTAAAGATACTAAATAAAAATGGATTAGATTTTTCTAGTCTTTTTCAACCTATTCCTGAGACTTTAGAAAGTATTTCAAGATATTCTATTTTATACCTATCAATTTCTATACCATTCTCAAGTAGTAAAAGTACAATTCTAGAACTATTTGAAAAAAATAAATTAATTAATAGTGAAATTAAAGAATTTCTAGAATCAATGGATCGTAAATCATATTTTACTATTAAAATTTAAAAATTGATTTTTATAATTATTTAAATTTTTAATATACATTAATTTATACAACTATGGTTGAATATGAATTTAATTATATTTTGGAACCGATTGAAATCTCTAGAAATGAACTAAATATTGATATTTATGTTGCAGGTTCATTTAATAATTGGCAAAAAATAAGAATGTATAAGAAAGATAGCAATAAAAGTCGTAAGAGATATTATTGTAAAATTATATTACCACCAGGAATATACGAATATAAATTTATTATAAATGGAATTTGGAAATGTAATAAAAATTTACCATTCTATAAAAATAAAGACGGATATATTAATAATAAATTAACACATGTTTTTATTGAATCAGAATCAAATTCTGAAAATAGTTATGAACATAATAATAGTGATAGGTATGCAGTTACTTTTTGGAATATCTAATTATTTTTAATTTATGCTCTAGAAAAAAAATGACAAATAAACTATTTGAATACAATTAAATCATAAATTAGGCACCTTGGCAGAGTGGTTAATGCGATAGACTAGAAATCTATTTCCTTATGGAGCAAAGGTTCGAATCCTTTAGGTGTCGGTTATTTTATTAAATAATTTACTTTTTATTTATCTTTATTAATAGTAAGAATAATTTAATTTAAATTATTCTTAATTTATGATCTGAAAAAAAAATGACAAATAAACTATTTGAATATAATTAATTAATAAATTGACATCTTGGCAGAGAGGTTAATGCGATGGATTACTAACCCATTTCCTTATGGAGCGAAGGTTCGAATCCTTCAGATGTCGATTATTTTATTATAAAAAATGAATATTTAATTTATTATTATTAAATATTTATTACATTAATTAATTCTTATAAATATGAATAGATGTCAACGAGGTGCTGAGAACATCCCTGAAGGAATGTTTTATGATTGTGAAAATGATGTATTTCTTCCTATACCAACGAATATGTATTATTTATATTTTGTTCCATACCTATGTCTTATATTTATGATATGTATTTTTAGTAGAATAAAGTAAAAAAAATGATAAATAAAATTTATTAAACTTAAAGACATTAAGCTATTAAATTAACTGCTAAATATGAGTAACTGGCCATTTATTAGACATGTAATATGGGGAACATTTTTTCGATGTTTGCCCCATCCAGATAGTTATAAATTGAGAGTTTATCCAATTAAGGAATCATCCAAATAACAAAATTATTGATTATCTATTTAGCTTTGACAGTTCACCAATGATTATATTTAAAAATTGCAAGAAGTATTCCAATTATTAGTCCATACAATAATCCAATAGGTCCATATGAAATTTCATATAGTAGAACAAAACTCAAAATAATTATTATTGTATCAATTACTACCATCTTTAAGATATTATTTTTATAATTAAATATAATTTTTTTATTAATTATTTAAATTTCAATTTTATTTAAAAATTGAAATTTATATGCTATATAATAGCATACATCAAATGGTATATACTATATTAAATGAGTCTCGTAATTGAGAAGAATAATAAGTTGCTTTTTTCTACAATGGCCTACAAGTCATTGGCAGAAAGTATGCTACCAATGGGTAATTTTGAACCTGGTACGCTCAATCGTAAGGATTTTCCTGATGGCGAACATTATACCCGTATTGAAACACCAATTGCTGGGCGTGACATTGTACTACTTGCTGGTACTATTACTGATCGCGATACACTTGAACTATATGATCTTGCATGTGGTTTGGTTGATGGTGGTGCCCATCGTCTATGGATTGTAATTCCATATTATGGATATTCAACTATGGAACGTGCAGTAAAGGATGGTGAGATTGTTACTGCAAAGACGCGTGCTCGTCTTCTGTCATCAATTCCAGTTCCTGGTTCGGGAATTCAAACAGTAATGTTTGATCTGCACGTTGATGCAATTGCTCAGTATTTTGAGGGAAATGCTCGTACTATGCATCTACATGGTCGTGCACTCCTTCTAAGTATGATTCGGTCTCTTGCAACAAGTGCAGATTTTGTTCTTGCAAGTACTGATGCGGGTCGTGCAAAGCAGGTTCAGTCACTTGCAAATGATCTTGGTGTATTTCCATCATTTGTCTTTAAGCGGCGACTTGATTCTGGAGCAACTGAGGTGTCAGCGGTTAGTGCACAAGTGAAGGATAAGCAAGTTATCATTTACGATGATATGATTCGGACTGGTGGATCACTTGTTGGTGCAGTAATGGCATATAAGGAAGCTGGTGCAGCAACTATTTCGGTTGTTACAACACATGGAGTTTTTGCAGGTGATGCAATTGCAAAGCTTCGTGGATGTGGACTGATTGATAAGATTGCAGTAACTGATAGTCATCCTAATGCATGTATTGCAGCAGCTACAAATCCAGATTTTATTTTTGTTTCAAGCACTGCTAGTTTGTTTGCTGAGTTTCTAAATAAGTCCTAGAAATAGAAACAAATTTAAAAAATTGATTTATTAAAAATTTATGATTTATAATATTATAAATCATAAATCATAAATGTTGTGTGTATACTATAACAAGTCTACAAATAAAAACTCTAATCATTTTGAGAATCATGATAGAATTTCAGTTTCTATTAAATATTTAAAAAAGAAACTAGGAGATAAAATTGAAGTGTATAATAATGAATCAATATTAGATTATCTAAAAACTTATTTAAATATAGATACCAAAGAATCTGCAGCTAAACCAATTTTAAATCAAATATATTCAGAAGATTACCTAGAAAAAGTTAAATTAATGTGTGATGAACTAAAAGGAAATGATATTATTGAAGGAGATACATATTTTTCCAATGTTACCTATGATGAAATTTTAGATAATTCTGTAATTCTTTACAATGTATGTTATCAGATTAATATAGGAAGAATAAAATATGCATATTGTTTAATTCGTCCACCAAGCCACCATTCAAGTTTGAATCATTATAATGGATTTTGTATTGTGAATCATACTTATTTAACTGCAAAATATATGCATGACAGATACAATAAGAAAGTATTAATTTTGGATTATGATGTACATCACGGCGATGGAACTCAGGCTCTCGTAAATGATCATATTGATGATAATATTTATTTTGCATCAATTCATTGTTATGGTAATGGATTTTATCCTGGTACTGGAAATGAAGATGAAAATAATGAGAAGGTATTAAATGTCCCAATGCGTAGAGGATGTAAAGATGATGAATATATGATATATTTCTATAAAATTAAGAAATTTATAGAAGAAAATAACATTGATATAATTGTTGTAAGTAATGGATTAGATGCACACAAAGATGATCCATTTAAAGTGATGAATTTAACAAATGAATTTTATAGCTGGGTTGCAAAATATTTAAAATTACTTGATAAACCATTAATATATATTTTAGAAGGGGGATATAATCCTAAAACAATTGGATATGTATCAGAAGATATTATTAAAGTATTGACTTCACAAACTGAACAAGTTGAGGAATCAGAAGAGTCAACAAATTCTGAAGAATCAAAAGGAACCAAAGATTCTGAAAATTCTGAACAATTAACATTTGATGAAAAGAAACGTAATTATATTGACGATATGGAAAAGATTATTGAATCAAATACATTAAAAGTAAAGAAATATCTAAACGAATATTCAAATAATGCAATTGATACAACAATACATTATATTAATAGAAACTTTCCAGAAAAATCAATTAAAGAATTTTATCACGAATTCTGTGAATTAGAAAAAATTAATGAAAATACACTAAAGATAATGAAAGATAAACATACACAGTTACTTGATAAATTAATGGAACGTATTGATTCGTTTACTGAATTATAAAAAATTGATTTATATATTTTTTAAGTATTAATTATTATCTATTAAAATGCTAAAAAATAATATCGGAAAGGAAGGAAGTGCTAAAAAGACGATTCATCTAACAATGCCGGTAAAAAGTGATGGAACTAAAGATAAACGATATGTTCAACCACAATTTACTAAGAATGATGGAACACGAGATATGAGAACAACATTAACATCTAAGAAGTAGACACTAGCACAATCTAGGATAACATGATTCTAAACAAACTATAGTAGACAGATAATCATCAACTGTTTCTTTTCTTCTAATATAATTTATTGTATTATGAGATTTACTAAAAACTATTATTTCAGCACATCTTAGTTTACCATTATATTGAAAACCCATTGAATGAGAATGAGCTCCAGTATCATGTATCACAAATAGATCTCCAACTTGTACAATTGGTAGTTCTCGATCTTTTGCAAACCAATCATTATTCTCACATAAAGTTCCAACAACATTAACTTTTTCGGTTTCTGTTTTATTTTCTTTTCCTAAAATTGTAATATGATGATATGCGCCGTACATTCCTGGACGCATTAGATTAGACATAGATGCATCTAATCCACAATATTTAGCATATGTATTTTTTATTACATTACATTTAGATATTAGCCAACCATATGGACCAGTAATAAATCTACCATTTTCCATATACAAATCTGGTTCTGGTAGATTATAAAGTTTAACTTGTTTATTTATAGAATCACGTAGTAAATCACTTAAATGTTTAATGTCTATCTTTGGTTGTTCTACTTTATATGGAATACCAACTCCTCCACCAATATTTATAAAAACAGGATTTATTCCAAGAGATTCCTTAATATCGTTAATATTTTTAAATAGAATTTCAATTAATTCATTCCAATAATCTAGATTTAGAACATTTGAACCAGTCATCATATGAATTCCAAATTTTTTAACACCTAGATCTTTAGCCTTTTTAAATGCTTCAACTATTTGAAATGGCGGGATGCCAAATTTAGCATCTGGTCCACCCAATATATTTGAAACTGTTTCAGAGTCAGTCTTTCCAATACCTGGATTTAATCTAAAGCATAATAGTTCGGGCATCTTTTCGTATGGTGCCAATGATGCTAGATCATCGATTAAACTAATATCATCTAAATTTATAATAGCATTTAATTTTCTAGCAAATATCAGATCTTCTTTTGAAGTATAATTACTTGTAAACATAATTTGATTACCTCTTAATCCGAGTCTTTTAGCAATCTCCAATTCAACTATTGAACTGCAATCTAAAAAAGATCCATTTTCAATTAATAGTTTTAGAATGTGCGGATTTGGTAATGCTTTAACGGCAAAATATTGTCTAAATTTTGGAAAATTACTTGTCATAGTATCAATAAAATTCTTTTGATTTTCAATAATAAGTGATCCATCATAGATTTGTAACGGTGTACCAAATGCATTTGTTAAATTTCTTATTGTTTCTTCTGAAATATTCAATTGATTTGGCATATTGTATTTATATATGTATTTATATTTATATTTCTAATCTAATTTTATAAGTTATTAAATCAATTTTTTAAAATTTAGCTTAATATAAGAGAACACATATATAATTAGATTATATGGAAACTCATACAAATTTAGATGTTAATAATGATGCAAGTGCAACAATTACGAATCATTCTGCTAGTGTAAACTATGATAATACTATTGAAGCGAGTGCGGGAGTAAGTGTTGGAAATGATAATGCATCAGTTGGAATTGATGTAAGTGCTAAGACTGGTACAACAGCAAGTGCAGAAGCAGGATTAAATGGAAATAATATAGAAGCAAGTGTAAATTATTCAGACACAACTGAAGCACATGTAACAGTTGAAGGAAATGTAGATTATCATGGAGTTGGTGGATCAGTATCAGGAGATGCATATGCTAAATCAGGTAATGAAGCAGAAGCACATATTTCAGCTGGTGAAAATGGATTAGATGTAGGTGCTGGAGTATCATGTGGTTCTGCAGTTGGAGTTAATGGAGAAGGTACAGTAAATATGCGCGAAGCAAGTGCTACAGGTGGAGCAGGAGTAAGTATCGGAGAACATTTTGAAGCTGGTGGATCAGCTCAAGCGACATTTAAAGATGGACAAGCAACTGTCGGCGTAAGTGGTGATGTAGCAGCAATTATAGGATTAGATATAGATGCTTCAGTAACAATAGATACAAATCAAATTAAAAAGGATTCAAAAGTTGTAATTCATGAAACAACAAAAGTTGTAGATAAAACAAAACCAGTTGTAGATACAGTTGTTCATGAAACTACGAAGGCTACAAATACAGTTGTTCATGAAACTACAAAGGCTACAAATACAGTTGTTCATGAAACTACAAATGCTACAAATACAGTTGTTCATGAAACTGCAAAGGCTACTACAAATGCTACAAATACAGTTGTAAATGAAACTAAAAAGACAACTAAATCAATGAGTGATCATATTAAGAAGGTATTTAAATGGTAACTTAATCGATCTCTTAATCTAATATAAGATTGAACATAAAATTGAACATAAAATTGAATATAAAATTATATATTCATTATTTATTCTATTAAATAACAATAATGGCTGAAATCTACACAAGATTTCCGCCTGAACCAAATGGATTTATTCATATTGGTCATTTAAAAGCAATGATGTCAGATTTTAATAAACATGAAAATTGTAGATGTATATTAAGATTTGATGATACAAATCCAGATAAAGAAAACTGGGATTTTGTAAATGGTATTAAAGAAGATGTTGAATGGTTAGGATTTAATCCATATAAAATTACATTTACATCTGATTACTTTCAGACTCTATATGAATATGCAATCAAAATGATACAAAATGGACTTGCATATGTTGATTTTTCAACAATTGAAAAGATAAAAGCTGATAGATACAATGGACATGATTCAGAATATCGAAATAAATCAATTGAATATCATTTAGAAGAATTTAATAAAATGAAAATTGGAGTTTACAATGATAATGAATGTATTCTTAGATTGAAGATTGATATGAATCATTCAAATCATGTTATGAGAGATCCAATGGCATATCGTATTAAAAAGACACCACATTATAAAACTGGTACTGAATGGTGTATTTATCCATCATATGATTTCTCACATGGAATTGTAGATGCATTAGAAGGTATTGCATATTCATATTGTACTACAGAATTTTTAATCAGACGTGAACTATATTATTGGCCGATTGAACAGTTAAATAAGTTAGGAGTTACTCTTAAACCGGCGGAGGTAACAGAATTTGGTAAACTAGTCGTTGAAAATAATATATTATCAAAGAGAAATATTATTAAACTTGTTAATGATAAAGTTATGACTGGATACGATGATCCAAGACTATTGACAATTCGCGGATTAAAGAGAAGAGGTTATACTCCGACTATTCTAAAGAACATTGTTCAGTTTGCAAGTATGGGAAGATCTGATCAGATATTTTCAAATAGTATGATTAAGTTTCATTTACGTGAAGAACTAGACAAGAATGCAATTAGAGCATTTGGTGTAGTAAAACCATTACTAGTTGAAATTGAAAACTTTACAGAGTCTATAATCGTATGTAATCATCAGAATCATCCTAAATCAAAAGATACTCATGAAACTATTTTAACAAGAAATATTTATATTGAATCTAGTGATTTCAGGGAGGTAGACGATCCAGATTTTTTCAGACTTGCACCAGGAAAAATAATTCGTCTAAAGTATGGTCCATTTATTCAGTATGTAAGTCATACTAAAGAAAAGATTATTTGCAAGCTAGTTGAACCAGAAAAGCCAAAGAAAGTAAAAGGAATTATTCATTGGGTAAGTGCAGATCCAGCATATAGTACAAAAGTAAAATATGTACTATATAATGATATTTTAATTGGTAATGTTTTTAATGAAAATAGTAAGGAAGAATATATTGGATATATTGAGAATTATGCTACTAATATAAATGATTCGATGCAGCTAGAGCGTGTTGGTTATTTTAAATATGATCATACTACAGATAGTAGTCAAGTTTTTATTCGAGTTGTAGAATTAAATGATTTACGGGTTTAAAAAAATAATTGAATTTAATTTATTTAAAATCTATTATTTAATAAATTATAAAGTTATAAATAATGAGTCTCCAATTAGACACAAATAAGACCCCTATTCAATTTACAGATCTATCTCTATTAAACTCTGGATCTTTATATAAAATCCGCATAAACAATATATTAATTGAAAATGGTAATCTATTCAGATATGTTAACACAAAGATATTTACTAGAGAAAACAATACAAATGGTTATATTGGTAAATTTTATCATTTCATTCTACACAGTTTTTCAAATGAGTATATTAGTGATAATCTAATTTCAATGTATTCTTTTGAAGAAGTTCCTCAAAACAGAGCAAGATTTTCTACTTATGAATATGCAAATGATGAATTGCATTATTCTGATAGTTAAAAATTGATTTATTATTAAATTATTATAATATAAATTTAATTATAAACTATAAATGGGATGGTATGTTAATTATGAAATTAAATTAGATGGTAAATTTAGTTGGGATGATGATATTGTTAAAACTAATTTGCAAAAATATAATTGTAAATGGTTATATTTACGAGATATGGATGAAGCAATTGTAGTTATGACAGTATATACCCAAGATAATATTTTATATATACTTGATGAATTAAAAACTTTATATAATGTTAAAATTAAATATCGTTATTATAGATTTACAGATATTGGAGAATGGACAGATTTTGGGAGTTAATTTTTATTTATAAATAAAATAATAAATCATAAAGTTAATAAGTTAATAAATTAATCATTTAGTTGATGCTATTAACATAACTGGTGAATGTGCCTCCTCAATGCGATTTGGATAATGGGTATCCTTAATAGTACCATTTTCAAATACATACACTGATGTAAATGAGTAGTATTCATCCCAACAATCTTCTTCAGGTACATTGTTTATTTTATTTATCTCTAATAGTTTTCCAAAATTATATCCAATTGTTGGTATTACTATATCACCATTAATTGTAAATTGTATAAAATACTCAAATGGTTCGGTTTCAAAACCAAATGGTTCAGTTGCGAGACTATATTCTTCGCCGATTTTGCAATCATACATACTAATTATTTTAGTTTCACTAATTGATTTATTTGTCGTCATTATTTATAATATATCAATAGATAGATTAATAATAAAAAATATTCAATTTTTTACAAAAAAATTGATTGTTTAATTTATTAACTTAATATATAATTTAATTATAAATATACAAATGGGACAATACTATAAACCAATTATTTTGGGTGAAGCGAATTTATCTACTCTTGAAATTATACGATTCTTTTTAGAAGCATTAAATTATGGAAATGGTATGAAATTAACAGAACATTCTTACATAGGAAATAACTTTGTAAGTACATTTGAATATCAACTTACACCAAATGGAATGTTTTATAAATCAAGAGTAGTTTGGGCGGGTGATTATGCGGATCCTGAAAAAGATCATGATCAAAATCTTAGTTCAATGGCTGGTGATTCTCCTGAAAAATGTTTACATCTTCCTGAGAGAACAACTGAAGATTATCCATATATAGTAAATCATACTAAGAAACAATATGTTATTAAACCAAAACGTTCAAGTATTTATGAAACTATGTTTCATCCATTACCACTACTAACTGCAGAAGGAAATACTAGAGGTGGTGGTGACTATTATGGTAGAGATGCAAAATTAATCGGTATTTGGGCAAGAGATGTGATTTCAGTTGAAAAAGAATATCCATCTGATTATACTGAATTAAAGTGTGATTTTCGTGAGGACTAATAAACTAATCAATTAATAATAGTTTATAAAAATTGAAATTCATTTATTTTATTATTAATATTTATTTATTAATAATAAATGTCAGATAATTATGGCGAAATTAAAGTAGATGATATTGGAAATCAGAATGAATACATAGATTATCACAAGAAGTTAAATCATAATACAAATATAACGAGTTACAATATTTATAATTATAATAGAAGTACACAATTTATTGATGAAGTTCAAAGATATAATTATTTATCGGAATATAGTTCAACAGTTGAAACTCCTTTAGATATACTTATATATGATTCTAATTCAAATAAGATATATCTTAAGAGTAATAATATTCTAAGCTACGATAATAAAAGAAAATTAAAAGAAAAATTAAAAGAAAATAATACATATTTAATTCATGTTGCATTTCAAACTCGTGGCAATGAATTTAAATTTTATGATATAATTTTTATAGACAATTGTTGTAACTATTATAAAATATATACAACTAATTATAATCAAGATTATTATAGTATTTTTGAATCAAAGGATATTCCAAGTAAAGTTAAATTAAATAATATAATTATTGATTCAATTAAATCAATTAATCAATTTGATATTTATAATATGCTAAATATTGTAAAACAACAAAATAAATTAGTTGATTCTGCAGATTCAAATGCTGATAATCTTTCAGAGACATCAGAATTTGAATCGACTGAGGCTGCAACTCCTTGTTTTGTATATCATCCCAATTTAAATGAAACATGTGAAACTAGTGTTATGGTTGCTGGCTCATTTAATAATTGGAAACAATATATTATGACATATGATGATCAAAAAAAAATTTTTATTTTAAATATGAAACTTAAAAAAGGTGAATATGAATATAAATTTATAGTAAATGGTGAATGGAAACTTGATGAAACTTTACCATTTACGATGAATTGTAATGGATATAATAATCATAAAATTACAGTAAAAAATAAAATTTATTTTATCCTATAGAATTTATTAAATATTATTTTTATAAATTAAATATATGATTATCAAATATATTAAAGAGAATTATTTTGAAATATTATTATGCACAGGTATAACAATTGGTGGTTTATTTAGATTAATGTATCAGGATTTAAGAAAAAAAGAAATGAATGATACATCATTTACTAATATACATGAATATTTTCTTATATTATTTGAATTATTAGCTATTTATTTTATATTTTTTACTAGTACTCGTATAAAGAATTTATATTTGAGTATTTTTATGATTGTTTGCATTTCTATTGCATTATATTATTTATCTAAAAAATCAATATCTACTATATTATCTGAAGTAAAGAAATTATGTATATTTTCAGATGATATTAAAAGTATATGGTTTCATTTAATATACATATATATTTTGATATATATAATTTACATTAAAAATTGAAATATTATATTTATAATCTAAATAAATATATTATATTATATTACACTATCTTATATAAAATGATATTTGAAGTAAAAACATTAACTGGTAGAAAACTTGTATTAGACACAAATGATTATACAATTATTAGTGAAATCAAAAGTTATATCCAAGAGAAGGAAGGTATTGAAATTAGACAAATTCGATTAATCGCTCAAGGAAGATCATTAAATGATAATGAAAATATTAATGATATTTTAAAACCAGAAGCGAAAACAATACATATGGTATTAGCCTTAAGAGGTGGTTAGTTTATAAAAAATTGAAAGTTTTAATTTATAATAATTATTTATTATTTAATAACTTATTAAGATGTCAACTAATACAATTTTTGAAATTGGTTCTGAATATGAACTGTTTGATTCTAATACTAATGATATTCAGTATCTTGGTATTTTTAATAGAATGTTACTAGTTTCTAGTGGTGCTCATGCAGCTACTTATGATTTCTATTTTGATAATAATGGAATAGAAAATAAGCATACTATTGTAGCACATCCAATGAATCCTTTTTTTAATGAGATACGAAAGAAGGTCTAATATAATGCATATTTATTGATTTATTTATTTTAATTATATAAAAAAAATTGAAATAATTTTTTCATATGTGCTGTATTAGAGTTAGGTATCTTGTCTTTGGGCCAAAAGCCCTAATACCGACAAGCGTATTGGTTTCCACGTTAGTGAAACCCTGTCTTTGGATTTCGAAGGACTGATCATCCTTCGAAATCCTAACACCGACAGTTCGTCGAAGGATTTCCGATGCTGATCACATTGGAAGTCCTTCGACGATAGGGGAAAATGTCATTGATCGGGAGGGCTGATCACCCGAACGAGCAGTGACATGTGTCTTTAGTCGTTCGGATTGATCATCCAAATGACTTAACACCGACATTCTTCGCAAGAAGGATAACCTGAAAAACAAAAAATTAATTTATTAATTTTTTCTTTTTTATTAAATTTTTTTATAAAGAAAAATGATAATTTATTATTAGTTTATTGAGGTTTATAGTTTCTCATATCATCTAAATTAATTGATTTAAGTTTTGTATATGCAGGATTAAAATTTAATAGATTATTTTTAAAAAATAGTAATTTATTTGAAGTCATAATAAATAGACCATATTCATTTTCTACTTTTAGATCTTTTAGAGAATATAATAGAACATTAATCTCTGTATGATATTTTTCCCAATTTGTTCCCTTATTGATAACTTTTGAAAATTCTTCTACAAATGAATCTCTTGTTCCAGAATACTCATAATTATCTATTCTCGCCATATATTCGTAATTAAAGATATCATAAGTATTTGTCTTAATTGATTTCTCTAATGAACCTTCTTTAGGACATCTAATGGATGAATTATCTGTACTAAGACATTTTAGTAAACTAGAACATCCGCGAAAACATGAAAATTCATATGGTCTTAGTTTATATTCATTTTTATTGGAATCATACTGAATATTACTGAAAGATGGAAGTGATATTTTTTTTTGAGTAGCTGGAAGTAATACTCTCTTAACTGAAGTATTCATTAATAGATTGATGATATTATTATGTAACATTTCTTTATAAATATATATATAATTTTTCTAGAAAGTTGATAAATCATTTTTTTTAGAAAAATTGATTTATAATTAGATTTCTTAATCATTATTATTAAGATAATTATCATACAATATATATGAATATTACTAAAGCAGATTGGAATTTTACAATGACTATTCAATTACATTTAGAAATTTGTTCAAAAACTGGAAAACCATTTATTATTTCATTTAATAATAAACCAGAATATATAGATATAAATAGTTATATAATACCAGAGTCATTTAGAAAATGGTGTAAATATAAAGGAACACATTTTCATGCGTATCTTTTAGAATTAGATAATGAATATCATACAACTATGAATGTTAAAGGATTTCTAGATAATTTCCCAGATTGGGATGACATTAAAGACAATAATTTTAATAATTGGACTGAAGGAGATCATGATGAATTTAAAAAAGTGGTTGAATATTTAGCAGAGCGACCTGGGTATATACTTTGTTGGAATCATTAAAAAATTGATTAATATTTATTTATTTGTAATTTTATAAAATTTTATAAAATTAAATATATGGACTCTCTTTTAGAAAATAGAAATGCTTTAATTTGGGCATTTAATGAGAATATTGATAAAGATACAAGTTTTGAAGGTAATACAAATGCCGATAGTATTCGCGAGACTAAAGCTATTATCACCTATTTATGTTCTAAACAAAGTTGGGATACTAATATTACAGAAGCTATTCTCGCTCATTATTTAGATATTCTTGCTAATACATATAGTAGTATACCATCTAGTATAAATACTGCGAAACAATCTGAATACGTTCTATGTGGATGGAAGGGGCATGCAATATTATTATTTTGGGAAAAACAACTACCTGGTACTAATTATATTTTTGGTTTAATTAATTGTGGACAAGGTATTGAATTACAAGGTCATAATGGGATTTTATGCAATGGTTTAATTATTTTTAAAAATATTACCTCTGCTAGAATTAATAGTTTTTTAATTACATATAAAAATTATTATAATACAACCTCGAATGATTTTAATTTTAAACAAAATGAATTATATAATATCTTTTATTTTATACTATTTGATAAATTATTAGATATTAAGGAAAAAGTTAATTTTGAAGAATTATGTACTATGCAAGATTCACCCGTCGATTATTATAAATTAGAATCTCAAGTTATTGGATCTTGTGCTTTTACAAATTTAATTAATTATATATATTTTATTTATTTAAAGACACAAAATGGTATAAAAACATCAGATCAATCTTATATTGATTATAATGTATGGTATGATAATTCTAAAAGAATTATTAAAGAAAAAATATTGAATGATATTATTGTTAGTGAAGATAAGTCACATTATAATATGTATCAATACATATTAGATACAACTGATGTATTAAAGAATCAGTTATGTTTAGAATACGAGGATTTAATTAAAAGGTCACCAATTAAAGATAATTCACTTAATTATTATCATTCTCCAATAGATCCACCAAATATTCAAAAAATAAATAGAGAAATGATAGATTTAAAATTTAGTACTGTACAAAGTCATGATAGAATGTTAGAAGCATTTTGGGAAATATATGCTGATAATAAATTAGATAAACTTGTATCATTATTAAATGAACCTGGCCAAGTTATTCTTAATATATTAATGCATTTAAAAGATTTTTTTAAGGAATGTAAGTTATGTGATAATAATTTTTCGTCAATGGCAATAGTATTTATTCTATATAAATTAAAAAAAGATGGATTACTTATAGTTAATATTTTTACAAGGGAGATATTAGAACAATTTTTTTTAACTAATATTTTCACAGATACCTATAAAAAACATGAATATTTATCACATCAATATATTAATGAAGAACGTTTTTTATATCTTTATTTATCAATATATTTAATATTAGTTAAAGAAAATATAACTCCGGAACAGAAGTATTATACCAAATCAGATTCACAATATATTACAAAAAAAGATGCAAATATTAGTTATTATGATTATATATTATTTCAATATATACCAATTATTAATTATTTTTTTAGAGAAATTATAGATAGTATTATTAATGATTTACATGATAATATTGAAATTTTACCAGATGTAACAAATGTATCTTTTATGACACAAAACAAAGGTAGTGATACTTATCATATATTAATTGAAGGTAATACAACGAAGATATTTCTAAGTGTTTTTTTACAAATATTACCACATATTAAATTTCCAAGTATTGATAATTTATATCAACATACAGATAATATTATAAATTTCCTATTATGGTTTATTTTAGTAAATAATATAAATGATCCAATACAGAATAATCTATGTATATTTGAATATGAGAGATATGGTTATTATATTCCAGAAATATATTTAAAAAATAAAGATACTAATTTTATTTTAGATACTACTCAAAATTCAATTAATAGACATCCAGGTGGATTTAAAACATATGATCAAAAAATTATACTATTTTTGGAAGATATTAAAAAAATTCTAAATATGAAACCAAAACCAACATTTGAAATATTAAAAAAATATGTTATTTATTTTTATTTATGCGAGTTATCTGGTACACCAATAGACTCGGATATTTTTACATCATATGATCCATTTATAAATACGTATTTTGGTATATTATGGTACAATTTTAAACCAATTATATATACATATACACTAAAATATAATAAAACATATGACATTCCAAAAAATACAGTTGTATTAACGATTGATGATCATATATTAATTCCAAATATAGAAAGAAAATTCTTTTTATTAGATAAATATGAATGTACAAAAGATGGAGAACCTGGTTTATATCATTCAGTTATTGATTTCTATTATATATCTTATTCAAGATTCTATAAATTATATATATTAAAAAGTGAACAAAATACATCGAGATCTATCGAAATTATTAAAAGATTATTATCAATATATAGTAATATTTATTTATCATTAAATTTCTATTTTTATGAAGACCAAGACACACATACAATTTGCGGTATTAATAAAGTCGATAAAAATATAAAAATTGAATATAGTACTGCTGATGTTAGTATAAATAATTTATTTTATATTGAAAATACTGTCCGTTATAAAGTAATTAAAAATCAAGATATACCAGCAATATATAAACAATTCTATAATTTAATAACTTGTAATGATATTAGTATTTTTATATATAAGAATGAAGTAAATAATGAACATTTTCTAAGGACTCTTAATTATGATTTTATTTTTACAATGAAAGATGATTTAATATATTATACAATTAATGATATTGAATATACAGTAAATTATTGTAATGATACTGATATTTATAATAATTATGGGATATTAAAATTATGTCATTCAACCGGTGATAAACTATTATGTATCTATAATTATAATAAAATTCTAGAATTACAAAGAATGTCAGATATTAACTTTATTAATCAGGATATAATGGAAACAAAGAAAAAATTTGAAAATAGTATAGATGCTAGTTTTAAATCATATTATTATAATATTATTAGTGAATATAATGGTAAGTATATATTTACAAATATTAAAGAGGTATTATCTTTATTAATTAATTGTTTAAAATATAATAGCCCGTATTTAATTTTAAAAAATATAGAACAAATAAAGATTATTTTAAAAAATAATGACACTCATTCATATGATTCTGGATTAAAAAAATTTTTAAATACATTACTTAAAGATTTTGATAATATCTATAGTATACCAATATTATTATTAATTTATGATGATAAAGAATTAAATGAATATTATTATTTATATGCAAATAATTTGTATTCAAAATATAATATTTCATTAAAATTAAAATATTCCGAGAATCGCTTAATACCGTTTAGTTATAATAATTTAATGACTAAACTTGAGTCAGACCAAGAATGTTCCAATTTATTATATTTTCAATCATCTACTAAATTATATGAAGCAATTATTAATGATAATATAATATACTTTAGATATTATATAAAACAAAGAAATGAATTTGGAACTATGAGTGATATGGACATATTAAGTACACCAATTGCATTAACAATTAACAAAAATCCAACTATGTACAATATAAAATATCTACTAGAAATAAAATATTCTGATTATAAATCTAAAGATTATAAAGAAGTATTCTGTTTATTATTAAAATCATTTATTCCGAATGATAAATTTAATTCAACCGGATTTGAACAAAATATAAAGAAAGCAACTGAATTATTTACATTTCTTATTGATGAACATAAAACACGATTATATCCTATACAGGAATTATTAATGGGATCTGGAAAAACAACTGTTTTAACACCATACATATGTATTTTACTATTTGATCATTTTTTATCAAATCCAGAACACATGTATAATTTTAATAATGAGATATATATTGTAATGCCAGAATCTTTAATTAATCCATCATTTGAAATACTAATGAAACATCTATTTCCTATTTTTAATATTTCTCCAGATTGTAGTATTGAAATCTCAATATATCCAAATAAATTAAATTATAAAAATTCATTCCATATATATCTAATTAGTGATACAAATTATAAGGTAATGTTTTTAGAAAATGAAATAGATACTGTAAAAAAATATATGATATATGACGAAGTTGATATGATGGCAAATCCGTTAACATGCGAATTAAATAAACCTAATGAATCAAAGAAATTAGAATGTATTGATGAATTATATTTAATTACAAATATTTTATATGACGATATATTTAAAAGTGATGAATTTTGGAAACAAGTAAAAAATAGAGAATTTAATAAGATTCATAATTATATTTATAATTTAGATACAGAAACTATACAAATAGTTAATACCTATTATGATCTATTAGTTATAAAACATTTTGCTCCTGAAAGGATAGTTGAATTAAAAAATTTAATTGAATATATTAAAGAAAATGTATTATTCTTTATATTAACTAAACAATTTAATTTTGATTATGGTATGCCAGATTCTTATAGTGAATCAATGAGCTATAATTATAAATTTAAGGCAATTCCATATTCAGCGGTTGATAATCCAGTAATGGGATCCGAATTTTCGGATCCTATTTTAACATATATATTAACATTATTTTGTTATAAAATTGTAGATAGTAAATTTAGAAAAATAGATAAAGATTATATAATTAATTATCTTGAGAGTATATGTAAATTATCTGAAACAAAAATAGATGATTTATTTAATTTATTTTTAGATTTACCTAGATCACTTAAACATTATTTTGAAAATAAATTACATTTTATAGGTAAAGCTAAGGAAGTATTTAAATTAACAGATGAAAATTTTAATATTATTACAAAACAAATATTAGATATTAATAATTCTTATTATTCATCATGTAAAAATATATCATTTAATGATTTATTACTATCAAAAAATATAAAAAATTTTGTTTGTTTTACTGGTACTGCTTATATTAAACCTCCAATTGGAAATGAAAGAGAATTAATATTTGAATCTGGTAATGAAATTACATATACTAAGGTAGTACCATATCCGAATGTACTTGATGCAGTAATGAATATAATATGTAATGAAGAAATTGTACAAAATTTATATATTAATAAGAATGATTCATTAATTACTGATATTTTTTGTACTTTAGATAAATATGATGTATTAATAGATATTGGTGGGATATTTATTAAGTATAATATTAATTTATTTATTGATGAATATAGAAAATTAGAACATGCAAAGGAATATATTGTATATTTTGATAATGGACGTAAAATATATAATTTAAAAACAAATCAATTTACAAATGATCAAGCGATTAATCCACAAGAAAAAAATACATTCTTTTATTTTAGTAATAAGAATATAACTGGTGTAGATGCTAAAAACATAATGAATTCAACTGCACACGGATTAGTAACAATTACAAATAATACAAATTTAAGAGATTTTTCTCAAGGAATATTTAGAATGAGAAGTATATTAGAAAAAGGAGAACATCAAACATTTGATATAATATTTAATGAAAAAATTATGCCAATTATAATGAAAGGGGGATTTAATGAATTTACTAAAATTACACATGAAAAAATAAGAGATAATATAATTCGAAATTTAGTAATACGGCAAGAGATAATTGATAAACAGAAAGAAAAAGTATTAATTAAACAAAATATTTTTGCTTTATATAAATCTGCACCAAGTAAAGACAATATACAGATGTTATATATTGATCCTATGACTTCTCTATATAATGAATCAATTCAAATATTTAAAGCTAGTATTAATAGTTTAGACGGAATTATAAATAAATATGATATTGATTCTCTAAACATTATACATATCATAACCAGTTATGACATTAGTAATTCTAAATTAAATGAATTAATTGAAAGATATTTTAAATATAATTTAGATGTATTGGGTACTAAACAAAATATGGTTGAAGAACAAGTTGAAGAACAAGTACAACAACAATCACTTACTGTAAATCAAATTATTAGTATACCATATAATTCTGCAAATACTAGTGATGTTGGTAGAATATTTTCTAATTTTAAATATAATACAAAAGTCTATAACTATGAGATAAATCAAATATTAATCTTGTTAAAATTTGGAAATAATTCATATAATTTAGAAACTATAAAAAGTTATAATTTACTATTAATTTATGATAATTTCTGCAATAACCTAATATTATTAACGACTGATCAATTATCTAGATTCTTAATGTATAATGAAAATATAATTGGTTATTATACATATATTTCACTATACAATAAATCATGTTATGGTAAAATAATAGATGTTGAACTTTTTGATTATTTACTTAGAATATCGTTAGGTTTATTATCAATGATTCGTACACAAATAAGAGGTGAATCTGAAGAATCATATCTATCTACATTAATACAATATTTAATGCTCCATAAATATAATGATTTATATGTTTTCCCGAATGAACTCTTAGTTTTAAAATTTTTAAGAGTTTCTTATCCAAGTGGTAGATATGTTCCACCTTTAATGAGAGGCGATAGTTTTAGAATGTTTTCTGATAGAATGCCAATGAATGATTCTGAAATGGCAGATCCTCTATTTTCTGCATTAGATAGTATGGTTGTTCCACCTCATCCAATTGCAGGTTTATTTATTCCCCCAAAGCAAGATCTAATAGCAACATTTATAAGATTTCATCAAAACGAGCAAAAACAAAGAAAAAAAGGTAAAGAAATAAATCAAAATGCAATTAGAAGACAACAGAAACTACAAATGAAAGTTCAACAAAAATTTAATAAACTACAAATAAATCGTCGAGGTGGTGATACAATAGATAGAACTGTTGATTTAGATATATTTTACTATATGAAGTATATGAAGTATAAAGAAAAGTATATTCAATTAAGAAATAATCATTTATAAAATTGAAATAATAATTATATATTATAATTTATAATATATAAATATTATAAATGCCAAGAAATTCCACTACTCAAACAACTAAACAATCTATTAAACCAAACAGATCTAATAATATCCAACAATCTACAAATCAACCAATCTCTATACCTCAAAATCAAGTAGTTGAACACAAAGTACAATCACCTGGATTTTTTAGTACCATTGTTCAAGGATTTGCACTAGGTACTGGTTCATCAATTGCAAGAAATATTTTTGAAAATAAAATAGTTCATAATAATGTAGAATCAATACCTATTCAAAAGATTGAAACCTGTAGTCAATACAATTTATGCAAGAAAATGGATTTCCCAGAAGAGTGTTTTAATAAGATGGATCAAATTGAGTATCAAAGATGCAGAATATAATTATAATATATAATTGAAGCTAAATTATAATTTATTTTATTTAAGAATATATGAATGATCTACAAAAAAGATTTTTATTATTTTTAATTGGTTGTATTGGTACAAGATTTTTACTTGTTTTAATTACAAAATATTCCCCAATTCAATATTTACCAATATTAGGATATATTGCTTTAGTTCCAGCTTTAGGATTTATATATATTTATTTAACTGGCTCACGTAAAACTGGTGCCGAAGTATTTAATCATAAAATTTGGTGGAATAATTTAAGACCTATTCATGGATTTTTATATGGATTATTTGCATATAATGCAATTAATAAGAATACTAATTCATGGATATATTTATTAGTTGATGTATTATTTGGTTTATTTAGTTTTACACTATATCATTATTTACAAGGTAATTTTTCTAAAATATCTAATTAAAAAATTGATTTAATAATATTTAGATCTTTCTTATTATAAATACATATATTCAAATGTTTTTAATAATATTTTCTCTTTTAACAATTGTATTATCTCAACCATCTGTTGGCGGAATAAATACAACCGCGTGGTCTATTACACCAACTCGTACTATTACATTAACTCCAACAAGAATTAGTAATGGTGTCTTTGGTAATACTGGAACAGCTAGTGGTATAACTGGTAGTAGTACTAACGTATCAGCTTTTAATCAGAATAATAGTATAACTATTACTTCAACACCTACTCTAACACAAACACATACTCCATCTCAAACAGCAACACAAACATCTACGGAAACATTAACTATAACTCAAACATCTACTAAAACATATATTATAACTCAAACATATACTACAACTCAAACATATATTACAACTCAAACGTCAACTCAATCATCGGCTTTTTTGGATACAGTTACATCAACATATATACAAATGTATACTTTATCAAATACACCAACTACCACTCCGTCACCAACTTCAGTTAGTACAGTATCTAGTACTACAAATAGTACACTAATGCCAATTTCATCCGATCTATTAAGTAATTTAAATGCAAATAGTTCAGTTAATTCTTTAATTGTATCAACTACTAGTCTTATAGGAATTGTAATTGGATGTGTAGGTATTATTGCATTTGGAGGATTGATGGTATATTACTGTAAGAATAAAACCAAAAGTATTCATTCACCAATGTCTAGTACAATGCCTGAAAAAACTCCATCAATACCTATACAACAAAATCCTATTTCAGTGCCTGTTCAACAGAATCTAGAATCAATAAATTCTGTGCAAACAGTATGGACTCAACATACGGATGGCGTTGATACATGGTATGTATCTTCTAATGGAGAATCATCTTGGACTTTACCACGGACATAAAATCACAGTTTTAACAGTTTTTATTAAATCATATTATAATATAATGTATTATAATACAATTTAATAAAGAATGAAGTTATTCTATGTATTTATTGGATTTTTTAATTTATTTAATTCATCTAATTGTTCAATTAATAATGAATATACATATAATATTAAATCATACATATGTAATGATTTATATCTAAATATAACTCCAATTATATGTCATAATAATAACCTACTAATAAATAATATACTAACAAATAATATACCAATAAATTATTACTATATAAAGAATATATCAATAAATTATATTGATGATATACATATAAACCATATTAATACATCTAAGAGAGAAATTTATTCAATTTATCATATATTTAGTTATTGTATAACTCAAACAATATTAATTTTATCAAATATTATAATTATTTATATTTTCAAAAAGGTAAGAGATCTATGGAGTAAGAAATTAATAATCAATCAAACAATGATAAAAATAGATTATAACATTAATCTAGGTGTATGTTCAATATGTTATGATAATTATATATATTCTAGTAATATACGGAAAATTATTAGGTGTAATCACAATTATCATGAAAAATGTATACAAGAATGGATTATTACATATAATAAAAAGAATTGTCCATTATGTAGATGTAATATATTTGACTAAAAAGAGATAACTTATTCTAACTTATTCATAAGTTAATAGAAGTTAATAAAGGATGCCCGCTATCAGAATCGAACTGACGACCTTACCCTTACTAAGGGTATGCTCTAACCAACTGAGCTAAGTGGGCTAATTATACTTATTTATTTATCCTTATATCATTTATAAAAATAAATAGAATACATATAAAATAAAAACATATAAAACAAAAATTATATATAGAATATAAGAAATATATAAATTATGTCTCTAAAGTTAAATACGACAACTAATGATAATCCAACTATTAATGAAAATCCAACTGAAGTTACAGATGTAGTTCAAAAAACAGAAGTAGTACCAATGACAGAAACAGATGCTCCTCAAAAGAAAAAAGGTAAAGAAAAAATACCAACTTCAGTAAAAAATACATTATGGTCTTTACATTTTCAAGGAAGTTTAAATGGTATTTGTCAATGTTGTAAAACTGAAAATATTTCTAAAAATAATTTTGATTGTGGTCATGTATTAAGTGAAAAAGATGGAGGAAGTGTAGCATTGTCAAATTTAAAGCCAATTTGTAGATCATGTAATTCGTCAATGGGTACAATGAATATGAATGATTTCATTAAGAAATATGGGTTTGATCAAATAAATACTGAGGTTAAAACAGAATTTAAAGCAGAAATTGAAAAAATCATACGTGAAGAAAAGGAAGAAAAGAAAGAAGAAAAGAAAGGTGGGAAAAAAGAGACTAAAAAAGATGAGAAAAAAGATACTACAAAAGAAGACAAGACTCTAAAAGAAGAGAAGCTAAAAGAAGATAAACTAAAGGAAAAGGAGAAGGAAGAAAAATTACTAAAAGAGAAGGAAGAAAAAGAAGAAGAAAAATTAATTAAAGATACTGAAAAATTAGAAAAACAATTAAAAGATTCGATGGATATCGCGATAAAATTACAAAAAGAAGCAGCAATAGCTATGGAAAATGCAGTAGGATTTCAAACTGATTATATGATAATATATAATCAACTATTAGGTAAATGTAAAAATGATGATTTAAAAAAGATTTGTCAAATATTGAAAATGTCTAAAACAGGCTATGCAAATAAAGAAGAATTTTTAAGAAATATTTATGAATTTTTAAATGAAAAAAATTTAAATGATATTAAAGATATATGTAAAGAATTAAATATTAAGGGTAAGAGTATAATATCAATTATATATTATCTAAGTAAAAACATTACCAATATATAAATTATTTTATTGATATTCATTTATATTATAAAGCAACTTTATTAATTAATATATATATATATTAATTGATGAAATTAACAACAGTATTATCAGCAGTTAATAATAATCCGGATTATTATATGTTTATTCATAAACAGATTTTATTTTGGAATAAATTTAATATAAAATTTATTGCTGTATTTATAGGTGAAACTTTACCAAATGAATTAAAAGACTATTCAAAAAATATTATATTATGGTCTAAAAATTTAGACCTAAATAGTGCATTTGTTGCTCAAAATATGAGAATTTATTATCCAGCACTTATTAATTTACCAGAAGATGAAATGGTTATGATTACTGATATGGATATGTTACCAACAAATGGTTCATATTATATAAGAGATCTTGAAAAGTATAATACAGATGATTTTATATATTATAGACATATTGATAAAAATCAAATTTATATGTGTTATAATGCAGCTCATCCTAAAACATGGGCAAAAGTTTTTAATATAAATTCAGAAAGTGATATTGAAAAGAGTATTTATAATAATTATACCATTGCGTATGATGGTGTACCTGGATCAATAGGATGGTTTATAGATCAAGAAACTATGTATAATAAATTAATAATTTATCCTTATTTAAAAGTTTTAAATAGACCATTAAATAGGTTAGAAACGTGGACATATAAAAATCATATAGAAATGGGTGATAAAAATTTTCTTAGTTTGTATGATGACGTACATTTTCATAGAAGTTATTTTAGTAATATCCTATTTATATTAGATGCTGAAAGACAACTTTTGTATAACATATAAAATATATCTAATAATAATATATATTATTAAATATGAATTCAAGTAACTTTGAATGTATTATACCGATTGGAGAAACATGTAATATTACATTTTTAATGCAAAACCTAAAGATTAAAAAAGAAACTAGCTTATTTGAATGGTTTGTTTCAAATAATTTAAGAAATATTACAAATGTTCTATATAAGATTGAAAATAAAACAGACCATGATATTATTAAAACAAATGGTAATCATATATATATTGAAGATAGTAATATATATTCTGGTCATTATAAATATGAAGAATTTAAGTCTATATACATAAGAAGACGTGATAGATTAATTAATTCTATTAAAAGTAAAAATAAAATATTATTTATTCGATTTGAAGGTTCAAATAATAAATATAATAATGAAGATATTGATAATTTTATAAATATTATTAAAGAAATTAATCCTAAATGTAATGAAATTAAACTATTATTAATAAGTCCAAATAAAGATATATTAAAACATGAATGTTTAATAAATGTATTTTATGATAAACATTCAGAAGATTCTTATTGTAAGGGTAAAGAAATAAATGATTTATTCTTAAAAAGTTTACAAACAATCGGATATAATATAAACGATATTTCAAATATAAACTTTAATGAGATGTCTTTAATTTAAATTTGAGGATGTGGATAACATGTTGGTGTAATTATTTGTGAAAAATTATTTATATCATCAGTTGTTTTATTTTCTAATGTTGATTTCATTTTTTGAATAAACACTGGCATAATATTTTCATGATTATTTTGTTTGAATGTTCCACCATTAAAATGTATAAAACAAGGTTTCTTATTTAATATTTTATTATATAATTTACCATTATCAAAACTTAATTCTTTCCAATTCACTAGATGCATATTTTGAAAAATTAAACATTCTGTATCAAGTTTGATTTTATCAGAATGTTTTGATATATAATATTCAGTAAAATATGCTTGATCACTACCATCTAAACAAATATTAAATATTTCATCCGATGATTTCCAATTAAATAAGTCTTGTATAGCATGTTTGTAACCAATGTAACCTCCTGAGTTTACATACTTATATTTAGATTTGATAGAAGGGTACTTTTCTTTATATATAATTGGATAACAATTTAGTTCAGCACCGATTAATAAATCACAATTATAATAATTAAACTTTTGTAATAGATATTCTAAATTTTGGTTAACTAATACATCATATGCATCAATAAAACAGATAATATCATTATTTAAGTGTTTTTTTATAATATTATCTATTGCTATAATTTTATCAACATATCCATTCCAAGTATCTTTCTTAAGATAACATATTTCTACATTATTTAATAGAGCAGATTCTTTTAAATAATTAATTCTCGTCTCATCTGTATAAAAAGTATATACATATATCATATCTATATTACATATATAATTAATGCTTTAAATTATCTTCAATAATTTTTTTCCAATGTTTAAATTTTAATTTATCCATATTCCATACTTTTAATGTTATTTTATTATATTCTTCATTTAAAAATTGTTCATTTAATTGTTTCCAACTATCTATAAATAAAATAGGTAAATCTGTAAATTCATTTAATGCACAACATTTTAATACGATTGGTATGGATCCCATGTAAAGAGTTTCCCATAATCTATGTGTATCAATACCATTACCTCTAGGACATAATACAAATTTATGATTTCTTATATTTATTAGAAAGTTCTTTCTTCCTTCTAAAGTATTTTCAATTATACCATTTGTTACCCAATCTTTATTACAAAATAAATTATAGCATTCTTGTCTATGTATTTTATATGTATTAATATTAAAATTCATATACACTAAATTTTTTATTTCTTTATTCATTTGCATGACTTCATACATTATGTCAATATTACCATAAACAGAATGAAGATCTGATTCATTTGTACAATTTGTTATACCTAATGGCAATGCAAATATTTTTACATTCTCAACATCTTTATTTACTGTAAACCATATTTTACAATTCTTTTCATATTTATTAAATAATTGATCATCTACTGAATAATCAGAATGACCGGTAATCCATATTTTACCAGATTTAATCGAATTATATTTATTTCTCCATATCATATTTCCTGAAACAAGTACATCTGTTTTTAAATATATGATATCATTGTTTTGTAAACTCAAGTATTTATCAGTACAAATTATATCTTCTTTTTCAAATTTAATCATATTTTATATATAATTTATTTTTTATATTATTCTATCTTCTTATAAAAATTGAATAATATATTGTATATTCCTAGGTTTTTTCTTAAGTAAAAATGGATAATTTTAATATTAATCAAGAATTGATAAGTGCATCAATTGTTGGAGATTATAAATCGGCGCAATCTTTAGTAGAAGCTGGCGCTGATTTAAATTATAAAGATAAATCAAATAATACTGCATTAATATACGCATGTAGTAATGGATTCTTTAAAATAGCTAAATTATTAATTGATTCTGAAGCAGATATTTATTTAAAGAATGATACAAATTATGATCCATTAACTTTGGCTTGCAAATATGGACACCTAGAGATAGTAAAACTATTACTTGATAATTATGCAGATATTAATCAAGTTAGTAGTTATGGTACACCGCTTATGATTGCATGTGAAACTGAAAATCTAAAGTTAATTGACTTACTATTTAGCTATGATGTAAATGCAAATAAGTTTGGTTACATGAGTGACGGAGCATATGAATGTTCAAAAAAATATTCAAATACTGAGCAAGTTTCTCGTCGTTTTATTTTTAATTGTAAGAAGCAATTAGTATCTAAAGGGGATATTGAATCACTTTTGAACCTTGGATTATATTATGAGGATGGTTATGGCTGTATTAAAGATTTAAAGAAAGCATTTGAATGTTATAAAGAAGCAGCAGATAAAGGCTCTATAAAAGCACAAAATAGTCTTGCATATTGTTATAAAGAAGGAAAAGGATGTTTACCAGATAGAGATAAAGCATATGATTATTTTAAGATAGCTGCAGAAAATGGATGTCAAGATTCTATAGTACAACTTCGTACTGATTTTAAAGATTATAATTTTAGAGAAGTCGGTTGTATCATATTATAACTTATTTGATGTAAAAAATTGATTAATTAAAACTTTATTTATATTTTTATTTAATTTATAAATAAATGTCAACTAATTCTGTGTGTGATTCCGCTGATAATCAACCATATAGAGTTCTAGATAATGTTATTTCTAACTCAAATGATGATACCCTACTTAAAATTAAAAGGTTAAAACAAGAATATGAAAATGTAGATAAACAAATTAAAGAATTAGAAAGAGTTCAAAAAGAGATGGAAGAACAAAGTAAGAAACAAACTATAGAATCTGAATTTGATAAACAAAGAAATTTTTTGATTAATAAATTTAAAGAATTTCCCGCAAATTTTAGAATTGGAGTTATTACTAATGAAGAAATATGTGCAATTCTATTCAAGTCTGATCATGCAGCAATTAGATATTATTTTAAAGAATCTGATAAAAATACATTACTAGTAAAACAATATCTTAATAGATTCGCAAAAATGTATGGAATAAGATATGAAGATGCTCTTGAAGTAATGAAAGAATTTTTACAAAGTGTTGATGATATCGCTACTTGTAAAAGTAACTTTGAGTATGTTTACGGTGATTATGAAAATAGATATCAAAAAGTACAAAAACTACTTAATGGAGAAAAGAATGGTCGATCTCTTAGTACTTATGATTTACAATTTATTGAATCATTTGAAAAAGAGATACCATTATTTTGTTAGAAAAATTGATTTATTAAAACTTTATTTATAATTTTATTTAATTTATATATAATGAAACTAGTCGAAGTAACAGAAATGGTAAACACTCATGATGGTAATCCACCAGTAGGCGATGATTGGGAATATGATGGACACGATTGTAATGTAGGCTCTGGACAGTATTCATATTTCTGGACAAGAAAAACTGGCGAATTAGATGAAATTAAATATACTACAACTGATGTTCCTCCTAAAGGCGATGATTGGTATCTTAAATATTCTACAAATTATGGAAAAGGATGTAAACTTCTAAAAAATAGAAGATATATTTGGACACGTGAAACAAATTTAAAAAGAAGAAGAAGTACACGAATTCAAAAAAATAAGATTTAATAAAAAAGTTAAAAAATAAAATTTTTTTATAATTTTCCATCAAGAAAGCCTTTTACAAATGACAGTTTAGGATGTAATAAGTTTGAAGGGCTGTTTAACATGTGAATAAATCCATTGTTAATTTGAATTTGTCCATAAATCTTATTATTTTCATAACTAAAATAATGGTCTTTATATTCTGGTGGACCTGCATTTGATATTTCTTTCCAAGGAAACAGCATTTTTATATTATCACGAACCCAGTAGTTTGCCTTATTTAAATTATTTTTAGAAATAAATGTATACCAATTTTTAGCACCAGTATCAAAATTATCAGTTGGGTTCCAATCCATATTCTCATTTTTTACAAAATCAAATTTATAAAAAGATAACCATGGATGTAAACACCATGCTCCGTCTATTATATCATTTTTTAATAAACTCGGCGATTTATCACCCGGCTTTTCACTGACATCTCCCCACATGCCATACTTATCCAAAAAAGGAATTATAGAAAAATCTTCAAACATAAACATATCTTGATCTAAAAATGAAAAATATTTTGGCTTCCTCTGTTTAATAATATCATTATATACATAGTTTAATTTTGCCCCAAGAATAGCTGAAGGATTTTCACCTTTCATTTGAAACTTATCTGGAACAATTAATAATTCTATATTTTCGGATTTACATAGTTCATTTAATTGTTTACTTAGATCTGGATACTCGCCACAATTAGAATCTAGTATTACTATATTGAATGGATCCTTGCAAAATCTACGAATCGTTTTAATTTGATATCCTGCACAAAACATATTTGCATAAATAAGTATGTAAAATTCAATTGTTGCCATTATATATATATATATATATGAGTGATTTAATTAAATTTATGCTAATAAACTTAATAATGAAAATTGTTACATGCTATACGATTCCTTCAAATTTTTAGCGGGTCACATATTTTATTTCATAGATATATTATTATATATTATAATAAAAAAAGTTAAAAAATAAAATTTTTTCTATAATTTTTCTAAAAAATACTTTTTGTTTTATTCCCATATTTTATTTCGAAAATTTTAATCCATCCATTGCTTTTTATCTTTTCTAAAAAGCAACGTTAATAATTGGTGTATAATTTATTACATTTTATTTTATTATATCTTATATAGATCTATATATTATATTATTTGTATATTTTTCTAAAAGGCAAATATTTGTTATAATTTAATACCTATACTTTTATTATTGTAAATATTAATCTTCTAATAATTGGTGTTTGTTTATTAAAAATGTAAAAAGCAAAAGTTTGACTTTTGGAAAAATACATTTGCTTTTTAGAAAAATAATATAGTTTAATTATAATAATGGAAGAATATAAATGTCCTATATGTTATCAATTATTTAAGTGTAAGAATAATCTTATTAAACATCAAGAAAAGAAAAATAAATGCAATATAATAACCCCATTTAAATGTGAAAAATGTTGTAAATATTTTAAGCAGAATAGATCTTTATTAACTCATATAAATAAATGTGATTTTAAAAATAATAAAATAAGTATTATTACAGAGGATAATCATAATTATACTGCAATAAGATCTATAATAATTAGTAAAGATACTGATGATGTAAAATTACTTTTATTAAAGAAATATAATACTGTCATGAGTGACGACGAGTTAAAAATAATGTTAAAATCATCTATGTTATTAGATGGAAAAGTATCATTATTTTATTCAATGCTTAATTCAGATTCCTATTTAAATATTAATAGTAATACTATAAAAAATAACACTATCAAAAACAATACCGTCGAGAATTCAAATAATAATGTTACTAATAATATTCAGATAAATAATTTTGGAAATGAAAAGATAGATTATTTAGATAAAGATTATTTTAAAGAATTAATAATGAATCAGCATATTGAAAAAGGGTATGTACAATTAATTAAAGATATATATCTAAATAAAGAGCATCCTGAAAATAAGACCGTGAAAGTAGAGAATATTAATAATAAATATGCACTAGTTTTTAATAATGATAAATGGGATACTATTTTAAAATCAGATCTTAAAGAAATGATCCATAAAAAGAATTATACAGTACTTAAAATGCATTATGATAAATTAAAGAAATCAATGAGTGCACCTAAAAGAGAAGAGACATATTCATTCTTATCAAGAGATGAAACGGATGATCCTCATATGATGTATGTTATAGATAAAATTATTTTATTATTTTATAATGATACAGATAATGATATTAGTAATGATGTAGATGAAGAAATAATCAATAAAAAAAGTAAAAACATATAAATAAATTAAATCGAACCAATAACCTTATTCATCCTCAGTCGAATAGTAATCATCAATCTCTTCCTTTGTATGTGCCCTAAAGTTAGTCTTAAAATTGGTATTCATCTTTGATACACTCTTGTTATCGCAATGGCATGCAGTGCAGTGGCCGCTGTGAGACGCGTACTTAATTTTGTCAGAATCTGGTGTAAACATAACCCACCGCTTCTTAATTGTACTTCCAGTAGTAGTATAAATTGTCTTCCAGTTCTCATACCACTTACCCTTACCACTATCAGGTCGAGCACGGACCCGAAGCATCTTCTTATCCCGGCGGATAGGAGCATCATTTAGTTCAGAATTGTATTCAGAACTCATTTGGATATATATTATATTATATATAATTATAATATAATGATTTCAATTTTTATTTATTTACGATATATACATATAAATAAATAAATTGTTGTTCGCTTTCAGCTCTCAACTAATGGGCAAATCTTTAAATTATTTAAATTAATACCATAATAAGATATATAAATTAATAAAATATTTAATTTAACGAGGGTTTGTAATACATAGTTCTTTTTTAGCATTAAAATAAAATGCATGTGCTTCAAATTCGACACAACTTTCTTCATCAACAAGGTTAATCATTCGATCCTTCATTTTATTACAAAGAGTAAGTAACCATTCTTTATTAGAATCAGTTAGATCACTAATACATCTAATATTATGATCATAAAAGTTTGAATATGTATCAAATGGATATTTGTGAATTTCAGCCAAATCTACTAAACGTTCAAATGTGTACCGATCGATTATAAACTTAGTTAGTTCTAGTGCATTTTGGACATCTTGTGTGGTCATATTATTATTTATACCATACAATTCCCTTTAATTTTGATAGATTATATATCAATTTTTTTATTTTAAAAATTGATATATTTATTATATAATTATAAGTAATCATAAGTAATTATATAATAAATCATAATATGGACACAGTTGGAAAATATAATAATCCTCATTCATCTTATATTGATCGGCGAATTAATGACTATAAGAAAAGTAATAAATGGAATACAAAAATAATCAATACTTCTCACGAAGATATCATAAAGGATTTTGGAAGCAGTGTCTTTACAAATCTAATACGCGATACATTTACTAAATCTTATATGAAAGGATATCCTTGTTCAGATTGTAAAAAGGATTCTGAAGAAAGGTGTCACGGAATAAATGAAGACAGACCATTATTAATTAAGAGAGCACTAGAAAGAATTTATAAAGATATTGCAAAAGAAATAAAATTAAGAGATATTATTATAGCATTTCTAGAAGAACATAAAACAACTAAATTTACATTCAAATGTAAAATTTGTCACAAAAAAGAATCAAAGGTAAATATCTTATAACTCAACAATCAGTTCTAGATCTATATGATTGTTTTCACCAGGATATCCTCGCGGATTACATAAAAATTTAATTCCATCTATTTCTGTATTCCATTCTTTGTGAGTATGTCCAAAGATCCAAACTTTAATTGGATCTTTAAAATATTGGTCACAATTACTTGCATAACATTGATTATAATCTTTATATTCACCTGTTAAATATGAATGATGAATTAATTTATACGATGGTACATGATGTGATATCATTACAATCGGTAAACTATTATTTTTATTTATCATATCATTTATAAAATCACAACTATTTCTAAATAATTCATTTCTTAATTCAATAGTCATATCTTTTATAATTGAAAAATCATTGATCAAGTATCTTGGATCCTTTATTTGTGTCCATAAAGTAGTGCCGCAAAAACAAACACCATCATAATCTTCATATGAATTATCAAGATAAGAAATATTAGTTAGTTTATTATCAATAATAATATATCTAATATGATCATCTATTTCTTCCATACTTTTATCTTTATTTTTACCAGAATTATAAAACTCGTGATTACCTGTTATTAGAAACACTTTTTTAAATTTATTATTCATATCTATTAAAAAATCTTTATATATTTCTGAAAAGGGATAACCAATATCTCCAGCTAAAACCATTACATCGCCAATCTGTTTTATTTTAGGTAACTTATTATAATGTTCTAAATGAATATCAGATATATATTGAATCTTCATGTTTGATATTTTAATATATTATATATTAGAATATCTTTATAATATCAATATATCAATATTTTTCATATATTTTATCCTTTACATCAGTGTATCCATATGTAGAGATTGAATGTCTAACATAAATATCATTTAATCGTAAATTCCAATTAGAGAATCTTTCTAATTGTAAAAGACATGAACCTAACTTATCTGGATAATTTGCACCAATATAAATATATTCACGCTTAGTAGAGTTCATCAAATATGTTTTTGCTATTGTTTTTTTCATTTTATTCTTCTCATAATATAAAGAAAGAAAAGAAAGCTGCACCAAAGAAAAGAAAGAAAGCTGCACCAAAGAAAAGAAAGAAAGCTGCACCAAAGAAAAGAAAGAAAGCTGCACCAAAGAAAAGAAAGAAAGTTTTCTATCGTAGTTCATCCTCTATATGTCTATCATCATCTTTCTTTTCATCCAATGCTTTATTCAGTTGATCTTTTATTGGTAAACTTTTTAAATCTTTCGACGATGATCCAATTAAACGTTCTACACTTCTTTTGACATAATTTAATGGTGTTTGTAAAGTTGCATATGTATCTTCAATAAAATCAATATGTGATCCCATTTTAGTGCATTCTATTTTTATTTCATCTATCTTTGTTTGAGTATTTTTATTATTTTCTTCAAGTAGTTCTAACTTTTTATTAATTTCATCAAATCTACTTACTATTAATTTTTGTAAATCAAGAATTTGTGTTTTAATATCTTTTAAATTATCCATAATTTAAAAGATATTATTTTTGACTGAATCTATCTAATAATAAAATAAATCCTCCAGTAATTGATAAGTTCTTTAAGAAATTTATATATTCATCACCAATTGGTGGAAAATGAAATATAAATGATGCAGCAATATTAAAGGCTATAAATGCTAATACCGCATAATATGCATATTCTTTAAGTTGATTTGTAAATGCTGAATATAATATAAGTCCAGATCCTAAGGATTTTAATAAAATAACCATAATTATGCCTATAATACAAATATTAATTGGTAAAAATGTCAATTTACTTTGTAGATATTTGGCAGTACCTTCAATATTTTGTACTTTACTAACAGCTGAAAGTAAATATAAAACTAATAAACATAAAGAACCTATAAATGTTATTGATATTTTTTGCATTTCTTTTATATATACAATATAAAAGAAAATATATTTTTAGGATATTTGCTCAAAGATATCTGAATCAGTCATACATACATAATCCTTACCTTTTGACTTAATTTGTTTTAAAAATTTAATTATTTCATTATTTCATTTTTATCACCAATTTTATCACCAATTTTATTTACATATCTTAATTGTTCGTATTCAAGATCACTTAATATATGATCATTATCTAATCTTTCAATTGTATACTTTAATGGTATAATAACTCTTTCTAGTAGTATTACATCTAACAAATTAAAATGTTTATTTATAGCTTGTTTTATTTTATGTAGAGTATTTGAATGATCTAATTTATTTTGACTCATTTCATTAAATAAAATTATACGAGTATTATCAATCTTAGTTTCAAATGAATAATCATATAATGTTTCATTTCTATTTAAATCTTTGTAGTTATCAGCTGATAAATATCCAAGTAATTTACCTAATTTAGCATCAGTATCACATTCATATGGATATATAATTCTTTTTGATACCAAAATAACATCACATGTTTTAAATTGTTTACATACATTTATATTATCTGATTCATTAATAATTAAATTTGGAAATGATCCTTTAATATATTCTATAATTTTTAATGTTTTTTTACACCAGAATAAGAAACATTCTCTGACATCCTCTTCAATTAAAATACAATTTAATTGTACAAGATATTTAATATATTTCTTCATATTTAGAGTACTTACATTCTAAACATAGATATATAAAATCAATTTTAATTTTAACAAAAATTGATTTTATGATAAATTATCAACATATATCACATATAGTATATAAAATAAGACATAAATGTATGGCCCAGATACTAATAAACTTTTTGATAGAATATCTGGTATAAAGAATGGAAGACTAATACTTTATGGTCTAAATATAACTGCATTGCCGAGTATTCCAAAACATGTGACATATCTAGATTGTCGTAAAACAAATATAAAATCATTGCCGTATCTACCAATGAATTTAGAATATTTATATCTAAGTGAAACAAATATTAGAAAAATAAGATATTTACCTTATAGAGTAAAAATTCTAGATGTTAGTAAAACAAAAATAGAAGTCTTACCAAAGTTACCGAGAGGTTTACAATATTTAGATATTTATTGTACTCCACAATTAAGATTCATGCCACTTCAACTAAATAAAACAACAACGACTGTTTGTGGATCTAGAACTTATAAGTTTATTTTAGAGAATATCAATTAAATTTTAAAACTTATGTTATAAAATAAAATTGATTTATAATATATTTTAATCTAATATATATCTTACTAATATACATACATACATACATATATAATGGGCCGTTACGCATTTTTTAATACAGGTTTAGAATATAAATTTAGATTTGCTATTCAATGTAGTGGGGATATGCTTGAATTCTTTGGAGTATCCTACTATGGTCGTGACGAAGATAGTTTAATTCATAAATGGAAAAAAACAGATGCTATTTTAATTAAAGAGATGTTAGATAGTGATCCTATAGTTGAAGATTTAGATTTAACTAAATTTGAAAATAATATTAAAGGTACTTATGATTTGAAACAATATTTAGAAAGTAAATCCAATAATTACACCTATATCTTGGGATATTTAATATATCATCAATTACAATATATTGATGAATTATCTGTAGATTATGAATTATAAGTCATAAACTTTTAAAAAAATATATACTTTATCAATAATTCAAAAATAATAAATATAGTTTATTACTATATATATTATGGATTTTATAAAAGAAGAACTTGCTAATATGATTGGTGGAGGTATGGTAGATGTAAGTATGGTAATGTGGATAGTTATTGCAGTAGTATTAGTTGTTGTCGTAGCTGGAGTAGCACACTATGCTGAATTACTAGGTTGCCATACCGGTAGAGTATCAGTTGACAGTAAATGTATAAATATGTGCCCTGTTGATTATGTCTATGTATCAAAAGACCCTAATAATTCCAAAAATGTAATCTGTAATGCAACTGGAGATAAAGAACTTAAAGGAAAAGATGGTATTGGTTATACCTTCCCTGTACCAACATCAGGTGTAGCTGCAACATACGATGCAAAATATTTAGCTGCTAATTTAGTACCAGCTCCTGCATCCAAATAAGTTTAGAGTACCGTGAAGTGCCAAAGTTAAGTAGCGTCAAAAAATAAATATTATAAAAGATAAAATTTTATATTTTATATTTTATATTTTATATTTTATATTTTATATTAAATGGATTGTTTACCAATAAATAAATATATACAATTTATACTTTTGGTATTATTGTGTTATATTATATATCGCATATATACATCATATCCAATGACTAAAGAAAATTTTGAATCTAAATGTTGTCCACCCGATTATCCTGAGTTAGTTTATGATTGGAAGCATAAACCAAAATGTTATAATAAGAGAAATTATAATACAAATCCTTTACCAAATTGTTTACCTGCAAATTTTCTAGACACACAATTTACACTACCAAATGAACCTCAAGATTATGTTTAATATAAGGAATATATTTTTATAATTTATTTCTTTTATATATTAATGGATGAAATAACAATTCGAGTTGTAGATTTATCAATTGATCCACAGGATATTCAACAACCAGATATTCCATATATTAATCAACAACCAGATAAATATATAGAATATCTTATTAGTGCTACATTTATTCCTTGTTTACGTTCTACTAATAAATATATTAAATATTCAACAATTATTGGTATAAATATAATATTATTTGGTTCATTATTTAGTATGTATTGGTATCCAAATTATTATTCAAATCAACCAATTATATATACACTTGATTTAGTTATAATATATATAACTTTTAATTACTTGTATTATTTATTACAGGTTGATACTGGATTAAATATATCTAAATATACATCTAACATACCACTTTGGAAAAGAAATATTAATCTATTTTTTTATTGTATATTTATGATCTATTTTTTTTATTCTATGATTATTTCATTTTATGCACATTCTGAACCAAACATTTTAACACAATTGAGTAATATTTATATGTCATTTTCATGTTATTTATTTTTTTCAAAAATTGCTATATTATATTATTATATTTGTGATCGATTATTACAAAGATCTGGACATATAAGAGATTGGCTAAAACAATTAAAGAAAAAATATAGAAATAAAAGTATTGAATTAAAACATGATGATAATGATTTCTATAATGATTATAATTTACATTACAATATAATAAAGAATTTTTCTAAATATTGGAATTTTTTAATATTTATTGGTTTTATTTTATTAATATCTCATGTACCTATTGATGTAATATCAGTTATTGTAGATAGAAATATATTTGATATACCTGGTATTATAGTTAAAACTTCTGCATTAATATGGTATTTATATTGTATATGTCAATTAAATGATTATGAAGATAAAATAATACCATATTTATATAAACATAGAATATATGATGATTCTCAAATAGAATATATAAGTAAATATATTCGATATAGACCACTAGGATTAAATTTTTATGGAATTAAAATAAGTGGATCCTTTATAACAAAATATCTAATTATTGGACTAAATTTGTTGGTACCATTATTATATACTCTTCTAT
>Ga0114958_10000214_pt1 | contig 49836 bp, 57 predicted proteins | sample C_130208_EF_Meta_FD_89577 | JGI IMG/M metagenome (GOLD analysis project Ga0114958, IMG submission 89577) | Freshwater microbial communities from Lake Croche, Canada to study carbon cycling - C_130208_EF_MetaG | ecosystem: Environmental > Aquatic > Freshwater > Lake | place: Lake Croche, Canada... | reverse complement strand
GTAACCAAGGACCTCAAGGGGACACTGGTCCTCAAGGTGTACAAGGGGACACTGGTCCTCAAGGTGTACAAGGGGACACTGGTCCTCAAGGTGTACAAGGGGACACTGGTCCTCAAGGTGTACAAGGGGACACTGGTCCTCAAGGTGTACAAGGTCCTCAGGGACCTCAAGGTTTTCAAGGGTCACAGGGACCTCAAGGTCCACAGGGTGCCGCAGGCACCAATGGGACTAATGGTGCTCAAGGCGCACAAGGTCCTCAAGGAACACAAGGAACACAAGGTCCTCAAGGAACACAAGGTCCTCAAGGTCCTCAAGGAACACAAGGTCCTCAGGGACCTCAAGGGGACACTGGTCCTCAAGGGACACAAGGTCCTCAAGGGACACAAGGCGCAGCAGGAAATTGGAGCAGTGCTCAGTCAGTAACGACCCCTACGATTAGCTCCAATAACTACAACTTAGCGGCAGGAGATGTGGGCAACCTTTTGTTGCTATCCAATAGTGTCGGAATGACTCTCACTGTCGGGACAGGTCTGATGACTTCTGGTCAACGAGTAGACCTTATTCAGACCGGCGCTGGGCAGGTAACTGTCAACCCGTCGGGAGTTACAATAAATAAAACACCTACTCTTCTTTTTAGAACTCAGTACAGTTCGGCTACTCTTATATGTACTTCAAGTAATAACTACGTCCTAGTGGGAGATTTGGCGGTAGCGTAATGCCTTCAACTATTGGTATTGTCTCATCAAGCTTTACTTTCCCGTACTTTACAGGTGGGACGACATCCACCGCTAACAACTATCGATATCATGTGTTTACTGCTGATGGAACCTTGACCATAGCTACTGCGGGTGTTGTGGAGTACCTTGTTGTCGGCGGCGGTGGTTCTGGTGGCAGCGGAGCACAGCAGCTTTCAGGAGGTGGCGGTGGTGCCGGTCAGTACCTCACAGGAAGTACTCTTATTTCTTCAACCCAAGCAATTACTGTTGGGGCTGGCGGCACTTCACTAGCCGCAAACTCCACAACAGCAGGCAACAACGGTGCCGACTCCAAAATTGGAACGCTTCTCACGGCTGTCGGTGGCGGTGGCGGTGGTTCTGGAACTGGAACAAGCGCAACATCAGCCAATGCCGGTAAATCTGGAGCCAGTGGCGGTGGCGGTGGAACCTACACCAGCACCCTTGTGTTGCCCCCACCAAACACTATATCGGGTGGTTCTGCCACTAACGGTGGTGCCGGTGGAGCAGGAACTTACTGGAATGCCAATATTCAAGCCGCTGGCGGCGGTGGTGGTGCGGGTAGCACAGTTACTACAAACACTACAAGTAACGTGATTACCACAACAACTAATACGTCAATTACCGTTTCCTCTGCAACTGGAATATCAATAGGTTCAACTCTCCAAATAGATTCTGAACAAATGATTGTTTATGGGATTTCTGGCACCACTCTTACAGTCAACAGAGGTGCTTTTCAAACCACTGCCGCCACTCATAGCGCCGGAGCTACGGTCACCGTCACTGCTTCAGGTGCCGGTGTAAAAGGATCAGTCACTTTTATTACTTCTGTAGGTGTCACCAATAACGGTAATAACTTTGGTGGCAACGGCGGCTTAGGTCTTGCGCCATCATGGATAAATGACTTGACAGGAATCCCATCAAGTTTTGCTGGTGGCGGTGGTGGCTCCATTGGTAGTTCCTCAAACGGTATTGGTGGGCGTGGGATGTCAGGAGGAGGGAACGGAGGTGAAGCCACCAGCCTCACTGACGCAACAGGCAGCCCCGGAGGTTCCGCTGCTGCCAACACTGGAAGCGGTGGTGGTGGTGGCGCTCGCAACCCACTCAGCCCATTCGGTGCCGCTAGCGGTGCAGGCGGCAGTGGAATTGTTATTATACGGTATCGACTTACATAAGGTACTATAGATACATGACATCCTTGGCAGAAGTTTCATCTGTAGCGCGTAAACTCAGTAGGGACTTTGGATCATTTTTCGAGATCAACTTCGCCACTGTCGGTGCCACTCTGCGCCTTCCACAGCCCAATATTGAGCCGACATCAGTATCTGTAGTTGACAACACAGACGGTTCTCCTGTGACCGACTTTGTCGTTAACTCTAGGAACGGCCTTTTAAAGATCAACAATCCCACTCAGTACGCTAACGGTGTGTATGTGTCGGGCTTGTACTATCAATGGTTCCTTGATGAGGACCTTAACTTCTTTTCTAGTATCACCATCAACGAGCATATGAACCACCGTCCCGGTGTCGACCTTCAGTCCATTATGGGCGTTGAAGTTGAGGTCATGGGTATCGGTGCTCTTGTTGGAGCATTGTGGTCTCTTCTCTCAGAGTTCGCTACCGATATCGATATATCTTCTCCCGAAGGTATGAACATTCCTGCCCATCAGCGCTACCAGCAGGTTCAGGCTCTAATCACTTATTGGGAAAAGCGGTACGAGGAGAAGGCAGCAATGCTCAACGTCGGTCTCAAGCGCATTGAGATGCATACCCTGCGACGTATCACTCGCCTCTCCAACCGCTACGCCCCTCTGTACCGTGGCCGTGAGATCGACAATCCTCGTCCCCCGATCCGTATCCGTCCCCTTATTGATCCCGAAGAGAATGTTCCCTTTGAGGATGAGGAAGCTTTCTGGGGTTCTCAGGACCAAAATCTTGTCACTGAGTCATGGGACTTCGGCTATGGCGGCTGGGGAACGATAGGCACTGGTGGTATCGGATATGGTTGATACTCGTAGAGAAGTAAACCACGTCTTCAAAGAGATGAACCGGTACCAGAATAAGATTGGCGAAGCAGTCATCTGGTTCAAGTTTGATATCGACTCGTCATACGACAACGTGTATGACGAAGGTGGTAAAAACTATTTGAACGGCGTTGCTGTACCCATCCTCTGGGTCGACCAGATGGAAGACACAGAAACCTATTCTGCTGAAGGTCGTCGACCTACACAGCGCATCCGTTTTGCCTGCTCTGCACGCACCATCGATGAGACTGGTATCGACTCCACTGAGGCCCATGGAGGGCGGCTTTGGGATAATAAGCCCTTTGGTAAGCCATGGTGGGATGATCGACTCAACGACATCATCTATTACGATGGCCGCTTTTATGAAATAAGCAACTTCCAGATACGAGGTCGTGCTCGTCAGGACGTTGTCATTGGGATCTCAGGTATTGAGACTCAGCCCGAAGACGAGCGTGTGTGGGATCTCTTCCCACCCACTTACTGATGGAGATTTGAAATGTCTGCAACTATTCCCGACGATGGACGTGGCGAAGTCACTTGGACCAACCTAACTGATAACTGGCGAAAAGAGGACGCCGACTGGCTTCAAGAGCGTTCTATAGTCAGGAATGTAGGAGACCCTGCTGGGGCGCCTGCTGAAGGTCGTCTGTTCTACAATGCTACCAAGCACGCTTTGCGGCTACGAAATAGTGATACTGGTTACACTACTGTTGTAGGATCTAATAACATTTCTATAACAGATGGGCTATCTACCTCTGAGATAAAAGTACCAACTGCTACTGTTGGTACTGGAATAACCTTTAACAACTCCACTGGAGCTATGTCTTTAGGTAATTTAGGTAGTGGTATTACTATCAATGTAGAAGACCGTGGAGACATCACAAGCCCCACTAGAGGGCAGATCATCTATGAGAATTCTACTGGAAGTCTCCTTGTCTATTATGGAGCCACTACTGGGTGGTTGCCACCGTGGAACCAATCTTGGGGTTTCGTTGGTGGAGGCGACACCTTCTTCTTCGATACTCCGTTTGACGTGCCAATTGGTACTGATATCACAACGGTTTTAAGTACCCTTACTGCTTACACTCTTCGAGCAGACAGACGATACGCAATATCAGCACAGGGAACCCTAAACAGTCTCGGTGCCGGAGCACCCATGACTCTAAGTCCTAAGTTTACAGAAGCACTCTCTCCCAGTGGCGGCGGCGTTGAGAAGGTACAGCTTCCAAGGATTACGCAAGTTCCTAACGAATATAATGCTTGGACCGCTAACTTTGCGTACACTCCGGCAACTACAGACGATAGGTACTACAGGATTAGGTTCACCTCCACCGCTGTTGGAACAACGATGCTGGGAGGAAGTTACAATGCTTCCTTTACTATTACTGATATTGGACCATACAACGATGCACCTAGTGCTTAATTTGTTGTAATGGTGTATGATATTTAAGTAGTCGACTGAGCGGTTGGCTACTCAACGCATAGTGCCTTGGAGGCAGGGGAATGGCAAATTCTCTACACATTGGTGTAGATTTCTTTGCTGCCTTGGATGAATACGCCAAGGCTGTGAACGCTGCCGCCCAAGCCTCCGCTGAAACAGCTATGTTGCATGTACAAGAAGACATGAAAGCCGCCGCTCGTAAAAATGAACGATGGTTACCTGTTGCTGAGCACATAGAAATGTGGTCTCAGGACGGTAAATTCGTTGTAGGTGTTAAGAACACTGATGTCATGTCTCAGGCTATGGCCGCAGAGTATGGTGACGCTGAGCATCCCCCAGTGCCCCTCATTAGAAGCGTTTCCGCTATGTACGGCGGCAGTGAGGCGGCAGGGTTAGTATGAACACTTGGGACTATGACCTGTTCAATGGGCAGGTAGATCTAGAGGAGCATACGGGACTCCTGCTAGCAGAGGATGCTGCTCTTAAGGAGTATCTCCTCGGCATTGCTGTTCCTGATAAGAACGGTACGACTCCTGTGGATGTCTGGTTCCGGTATCCCGAAGGGGAGCGCAGAATCAAGTTCCCCTTTATCACTATAGATTTCCTCGCCATAAACCCTTCGTACGACCGATGGACCAGCTTCCACCATGTCGACGAAAACTACTCTATCTTTGAAGATCCTATAACTGGGGAAGAAGTTCGAAGGGGTATGTACATACCTTCCACATCTCCTACGCTCCCTGATAAGGACTCTGAGACGACCGGTTACCATATAGAGCCATATCTTATGTATACTTTAATGTATCAATTATGCGTACACACTCGTTCTGCAATGCATGATCGTTATCTGGCAAGCCGTTTTATGACAGATATCTTTCCTCCTCGCCCCTTCTGGATTGGGGTTGAAGCGGATCATACTTGGAGGCGTTGTGAGTTACAGGAAATGACTCCCGCCGACATTATGGAAACTACCGAATCCGGCAACAAACGTATATTTCGTAAAATATATACAATTTCTATGGATGCAGAAATACCGCAAAGCCGTGCTTATGAGATTGAAAAAGCCTACCGCCTACACATCGATCTCTACCCCACTCCTGTGGAAGCTAGAGAACCTGCTCTCCACGCATATGACGATGTTCATGCATATGCCGACTATCTCACTGTCGAACCGCCGTCTGGCTCGTAGAAGTATCTAGTTGAAATCATCCTTTTTCCCTAACACTTAACCTTTTTAGGAGTTTTACAATGTCTGATTACCGTAAACCCGGAGTGTATTTAGAAGAATCCCTGTTGATCAATACAGGTGATACTTCTTCTGCTACATCTCTCGCCCTCTTTGTTGGACCAGCAAGCACTGGTCCGACTGACCTCCCTGTCCGATGCGACACTTGGTCGGACTACGTTGTCAACTTTGGGGGTTTTGACACGATAAAAAGTACCAACCCTGTCGCTTCCTACACCTCGTACCTTCCGTACGCTGTGTACTCCTACTTCCAAAATGGAGGAAAGCCCTGCTATATCCAGCGGGCGACGGGAGACGATATTGGTCAAAAGGCTTATGTCGTGGTGACTGATGGCACTACCATAACCCAAAAATCTATAACCAGTCGTACTATCGTTGACGGAGTGGTTACTGTGACCGTTACAGGTCATGGCCTAAACACTAATGACTACGTCACTATTTCTGGGTACACGTCCGGCGATGAAGACATTAATGGTAGTTATATAGTAACTTACCTTACAGACAATACCTTTAAGTTCACAAATACTAACTTAGCTAATGCTTCCGCAGGTGCAGGTAGTGGCTCACCGGTAGTCAATGCTGACGGACATACTTCGTTTATTGCAAACGCACGAAGTGCAGGTACTTCCGGCAATGACATTAGCATTTCGGTTAACTACACCGATACCTCTAACGAGGTGTTCACACTTGCAGTTTATAAAAACAGTGTTGAAGTTGAGCGCTTTCAATACCTGACTATGACAGGTGATTACCTTGGAACTCGAAAAGTTGATACTGCTATAAACGATCCTTACTCTGGATCTTCCTTTGTGCGGATTAGCAACGCCTCTTCAAGTAATCCTAATATCAACATATCAACTATACAAGCTTTTGAGCATGGGACAGACCCTGACGTTCCATCAATCGATGATTACCTTACTCCGACAGAAAATGCCGTTAGTAAGATAGAGGGTCCGATCATTCTGAACTTGGTTGGATACACCCCTGATATCAATGATGTGAACGCATGCGTTGTCCCCAATGTCGTTCCTGCTGGCACATTCGATTCCCGTGGAGATGTGTTCTACATCAATGATAGTGTTAAAGCTAGGGCTTATGGGGATACAAGCGCTGCTTACATGGGTCAAAACCGTTCTACACTAACTAGTAACACGGGTGATTCGTATACAGCGTCTTTCACTCCGTGGATTATCATTCCAGATCCTAAGAAATCAGGAAACACGATAACTATTCCTCCGGGTGGTGCTGTTGCTGGAGTTATCAGCCGTATCGATAGCACTATTGGTGTATTCCGTGCGCCTGCTGGCCTTGTCGCTGGAATCACTAACTCCATCGGCGTTGACACCAAGTTCTCTGATTCAGAGCTTGGAGAACTTAACTCGTTGAACATCAATGTTATCCGTCCTGTTGTTGGGTCCGGCATAGCCATCATGGGTGCTCGGACTCGAAACCAGTATGGAGTTACTCGTTACATCTCTGCTCGCCGCACGCTCATCTATATCAAGGAAAGCCTCCGGCGTTCATCGCAGTTCGCTCTCTTTGAGAACAACGATCAGCGACTGTGGACTCAGCTTCAAATGTCTGCTGAACGTCTTCTTCGCCCACTTTGGGAAGCAGGCGGTCTTCGTGGAAACAATACATCAGAGGCGTATTACATTAAATGCGACTCAACGCTCAATACCCCTGCCGCTATTGCTGCCGGTGAGGTTCGTATGGAAATCGGCGTTGCTCTTGAGTACCCCGCTGAGTTCATTGTCATCCGTGTTACCCAATTCGAAAGCGGCGGTTTCGCTGCTGAAGTTCAGCCCAAGGGCTGAGGAGGAAAATAAAAATGGCTGGTACATCTATGTCGGAGCGCACTCGGCAGTACGCCGATCCGCTGCGTAACTTTAAATTTCAGGTAGAGATATTCCACTACACTGACAAGCTCCAAAAAGGCATTGGTGAGATGGGCTTCACCTCAGTGGACGGACTTAACATGTCCACTGAAATGATCGCCTATCGTGAGGGTGGCTGGAATACCAATCCTCACAAGATGGTTGGTATGACGGACTTCTCGCCAGTCACTCTTTCCTCTGGCGTTTTCTATCAGAAGCCCGGTATGTGGAACCTTGCTAAGCAGATGTTTGCGGTGCAGTGGGGCAAGGGAGAGATCGGTCTTAACGATGACTATCGTTTCGATATGCTCATCCGAGTGTTCGACCACCCTGTTACTAAGGGTCCGGGTGCTTCGGTTAGGAACGATACGTCCTCTCCCGTGTTGGCGTTCCAACTATACAATGCTTGGGTAGCCAACGTGGCATTCTCAGGCTTGAATGCTATGGATAATGCTATTCTTGTATCACAGATGACTGTGCATCACGAGGGCCTTGATGTGTTCTGGGGTTCGACTGAGGCCACGGCTCTTAAGTCTTCCTAAATAACCTACCTCTCACAGGAGAATAAACCGTGACATTCATTGACGTTGACACACAAATGTCTAAGGAGCAAGAGCTTCAGGACGCTCAAAAAACGCTTACAGGGAACGTGCCTCTTATTGAGGATTCTCCTGTAACGATTGTTGATATTCCTAGAGGCCGATATAACAATGGAAAATGGGAAACAGAGGTAGAGCTTCAGGAACTTACTGGAGCGGACGAAGAGGCTTTGGCGCGATTCAACGATCCCATCGACTTCTTTGATGGGGTGCTTGTATATGGGACGGCTCGGATCGGATCGGTATCTCTTTCCGGTCTGAGCTTTCCCGAACGCCAGTCAATGCTTGCTGAACTTCTCATTGGTGAGAGGGAACAGTTGTTCGTTCATATTGCACGAATAACGTATGGGGATGATAAGGACATAGAACACACATGTCCTTCTTGCGGAAACCAAGCGACAACGACGGTCATAATTTCGCAAGATATCAAAATACCTGCTATGGAAAACCCTTACACCCTTACTTACAGCTTAGTAACTTCTAAGGGAGATTCTATTACTTACAGGCTCTCGAATGGTTCCGATCAGCTAACAGTTCTAAAGCGAAAAGGATCTAGTTCTGCTGAACAAAGCTCTCTAATGCTAAGTCAATGTTTAGTGGAACTAAACGACAAGCCAGTAATTGATCCTATAGGAACCGCTCGAAAATTGGGCATGGGTGACCGTAGGAAGATCCTTGATTTTATTGTAGACAAACAACCCACCCCCGATATGAATCCTAAAATGGATTGTGCAAACTGCGGTTTTGAACTGGTGCTTGCTTTATCGTGGGGTGACATTTTTCGTCCTTAATATAAGTACCCTATATCTTGAATATGATTTGATCTCTCGGGAGTATTCCGGTTGGAATCTAACTGAAATCAAAAACCTGACCAAACGAGAAAGATCGTATTGGCTCAGATTAATGCAGTGGAGACGAGACAGTGGCAGATGAGCTTCAGCTTACTCAGCTTACGGCTGAGGCAGGTAAACTAAATAAAGCCTTAGCTAATACTGCTCAGATGCTCAACGCTTTAACTCCTGCTGTTTCTAAGGTTAAAGCGAGCTTCTCTTCACTTAGTACTGTATGGAGTGATGCACGAGGCGCTATGGGGGGAGCCGCTTCCTCCGGCGCTTCAGCAGTCGGAAGCTGGGCACGAGGGACTAACTTAGCTAGTTCGGTATGGCATGGTGCTCAGGTATTCGCTTCTAATAACAACGGCCAGTTCAGTCCCGGCGGCGGTGGGATGTTTGGTAACAGCGGTGGCGGTGGTCGTGGAGGTGGTCCATTAACCACTGGGATCGGAGCGACTGCTAATGGGTCCATGGGGGACATGTTCCTAGGGGCATTAGGTGGCGCTGCTGATGTGTATGGAGCGGTAACAGGTGCTGGTTTACAGTACTCCTACAACCGATTCCAAGGAAACAGAAACACTACTCTAGGTATATCCCAAGCTTTAGCTCCCAACGCTGGCATGATGGGAATGAAGGTTCAAGATCTACTTAAGAACCTTGGCGATAGAACTCCTGTAAAAGGATCGATACAGGATATTGTCGAAACTGTATTGGCTGGTCAAGGTGTTGGAGCCTTTATGACTGGCAACAAAGCTTCTGCGGGTTCTGGTATACCGGGAAGATCAGGGTTCTTTGAATCTGTACGACAGATGCAGACCTTAACTCCCGGCATTGGTGCAGGCCAATTGGCTGGGGCCATGTCTAACTACATAGGTAATACCCAATCTCAGCAGAAGGGTATGTACCTCGGTCAAGGCGCTTTCACCATGATCGGAAAAGGTGGAAGTTATAAGAGCCTTGCTGAATGGGCTGAGTCTATTCTCAAATTTCTTTCTGAACAACGGCCCGGAGGCGGTCAGGGAAATACGTTCAATAAAGAAGAGCTTATGGCGCAGAACTTTCCCGGTTCTAACATAAACGCTTGGTTCCAGATGATGGGCGTTCCCCAGAACATGGCAGACTACTGGTGGCAGTACGCTCTCGCTAATGCGGGCAAAGCCAGCCCCGTGGCAGCAGGACTTCTTAAACAGGGTTCTCAATTACAAGCCAATGTAAACCAAGACCGAGGTATGGATTTAGGATATGAACGTGTCCGATCCATGGCACAAGGAAGCCGCCGAGATATCCTCATGGGTTCTGAGATGTATGGGATGTATGGCGCTAGAGAATCTGCTGATAGGCGTTTCAATGTCGGAATGCAGGGGCTTGATCAAGACCTTGCAAAGCTTGCTACTGGGACAAACTTAGGAGCGGCTATGGCTTTGGCTCCTTCAGAGCTTATGTCCATGTTCATGCCTCTTCTTACAAAACTTGCTTCTTCTAAAATGGGCACCCTTCTTTCTGGAGCAGGCTTAGCTGCTGATTTTTTCTCTGGCCTTGGAGATCCTATAGGTGACCCTTCTCCTGTAGGAGACTATGGAGCTTACGGAGGAACTAGCACTTCTCATTTAAGCCCCGATCTTGGTAAACGTGTTCAAGCCATGATGAAGGCTAATCCTAATCTAAAAATAACTTCAGGTTATCGTGACACCGTTACTCAGAACCGACTTCAAAAGCAGGGAGTTGGGAGAGTAGGATCGGCCACAAGAAGCAAGCACACCCGTGGTTGGGCTGCTGATTTAGGACCAAAGAATCAGTTAGGCTGGTTAAAGGCAAACGCTGGGAAATTCGGACTCCAGACGGCTTCATACGACAACGAGCCTTGGCATGTTCAGTTGGCGGGAACTATGCCTTATGGAGACCCTTCTTCTGGATCTGCCTCAAGTGGTTTACCAATCGGAGATAACTCTACAACCCTTCTAGGTGGTCTTGGTGGAGCGGTGTTGGCAACCGTTGCTGCTGAAGCTTTACAACAGCTTTTAACAAACATGCTAAAAGGTGGTTCCTTCTCTACAATATTGGATAACCTTATGAGCGGATTTATGAAGTTGGCAACGGGTCCTATCTCTGGTCTGTCTGATGTCTTCGGTAAGACAACTATTGATAGTTCTACTTTAGACAACCTAATGAATCAACCATATTCGGGTAATCTACTCACAGGAGGAGCGGGCGGTAAGTTTTTTTCATCTGGAAGCACTGACTCTGCGTTTGGAGATCCTGCGTCTATGATGAACCAGTCTCCTACAATAAACGCCAAAATGGAATCTCCTATCATATTCAAGACTGAGATTCATTTGAGTAGTACTGGTAACTCCCCTATAGACGCCCAGCGAACTGCTTCTACTATTGCCAACCATCTTGAAACAGAGTTTGCTCGTAGGGAATGGCGAAAGTCCTGATGACAAACTATGTTGAAACTAATAGCTACTACAACGGCAATGTAAATAGGAATAGTAACGCTCAGTCTCGAACGTCTCTTCTATCCAGCGTTCCAGACTCAATCACTGAGTATCAGTACGCCACTGACCGACTTTCCTTATCTAGCCAAGGGCTATCTAACCCTCCATTCAAATTAACAAGCAACAACAGTAAGCTTAGTTCTTTAAAAGACAATAAGATTCTTCGTGGTTACATACGTCGATCTTCTATCGACCCATCTGATCCTACTAGTAAGTACAGATTGTATTTTATGTACAATCCAGAAACTATTCAGCGGGACTACATGGCGTATCTGGATCAGCAGGCTCTTGACCCTTACAACACTCTTTTTGGATCAAACAACCTTTCTGCCCCTCCGGGCATCTTGGATTTCTCGTTCAGCCTATTATTTGACCGTCAACTAGAAGTAGCTACTGACCCATCTCATACCGGTACGAAAGTAGACTACGACTTTTTTGATATCGTAGTTCGTGGAGTGGTTCCCGATACTCCTAACAGCGGCAATGCTATTCCCGATAACGGGATAATGATGGTAAATCCTAGAAACGTGGCTGTGATATTTGGCCCCGATCTCATGGTACACGGTAGACCTTACAACTCTTCTATATCATTTGATAAATTTAATAATCGAATGACTCCTACTCGCCTCACAGTAAACATAAGTCTTAAAGCGTTTTACATAGGGCCTATACAGACCATTCCTAACTTTAACCAATTTAACAATGAGTCTGTGTATAAGGCAACTATTCCTTATGACGAAGGAATAAATTACACCGTTACAACCAAAGACATAGGGCAAGCTAGCGTAGACAACCCCGAGACAAACTATGTGTCTCCATATGTTGTTCCCAGTTATGCACCTAGTGACGGCACAATATTTAGTCAAAGTGGAGTTGTATTGACCGATGATCAGATGACGGATCTTGTACTTAGGGCGGGGCTTAGAGGAGATCTTGCTGCTATAGCCGTAGCTATAGCATGGAGAGAATCACGATTTGATTCTGGTCAAATATATATTGGACCTAAAGATCATAGTGTCGGCTTGTTTCAAATAAATCAAAAAGCACATTTTGAGAAATACGGCACTGATGCAGAATTACAAATTCCTCAAAATAATATGGACGCTTTCATGCGACTCAAGCAGGACGCAGGAAACCTTATTCCTTGGGCGCTTAACGATGATGGGTCGGCCATAGAATCTGGATACGAACTAACATATCTAGATAGAGCAAAGGCTCTTGTCCGAGTGCATGGTGGTTACTAATGGCTACTAATAATTATGTAACTACTAATGAATACGTTCCGACCTTAGTCGTTACCGACCCTAACGGCAGGACCAGTTCTAACCCCGACCTTGAGTTCAAAACGCTTTTAAGTAGTGAGAGGAATTTCTCTAACCTACTTAAAAGGCACGCTTATGAACGACTTAATGACACTCCAACTGCCAGAGCAAACCCTCCGTTCAGTACTGGAGCGGCTGGTCGTTTAACATCTCTAGTCACTAGCTCTAATGGAGGTAATCCTCCTGAGATACTCAGGGGATACATACGCCGAAGTAACATGAACAGCAGCGACCCTACTGGTGGGTACCGCTTGTACTTCATGTTCAACCCTGAAACCATTCAGCGTAATTATGTTGCTTATCTTGAACAGGGCGCCTTAGACCCATTCAATACCATCTATGGATCTAACAACCTTGTTGCCCCTCCGGGCGTCTTGGACTTTCAATTTACGCTCTTGTTTGATAGGCAAACTGAGAACGCTACGGGAGCGATGCCTCGTGGAGTTCTAGAAGATTTTAAGTACTTTGATCTAGTAGTTAGAGGAGTCATAGAAGACGGAACTCCTCAGTTACAAGACAACGGAATTATGATGATAAACCCACGCAACGTCACCGTGGTGTTTAGTCCTCAACTTTCAATCCAAGGGCGCCCTTATAGGGCCTCAGTAAACTATACGAAGTTTGATCATACGATGACTCCTATTCGTATGGAGATAAATCTTTCAATGAAGATTTACTACTTCGGTCCTTTGAGGGAAGACTTTACCTTCTCTAGTACAAAAGACGAAGGTAATTTCGAGGCAACTATTCCTTATGACGAAGGAATAAATTACACAATTACAGCCAAAGATATTGGACAGGCTCGTTTAGACAATCCTGATCCTGATCCCGGTACCGCAGCCGCAGCGCTAGCTCTCGAAAATATACAAACTATTACATCAGGAACCAACGCCAATATAAGGCTAGACGCTCTTAGGCAAGCAGAAAGTCTTGGAGAAGCACGAGTAAAATACGCATATGCTAATGCTAATCCTCGTCCCATACTACTAGACCCAACTATACATGGTCTTGATTGTTCGGGTCTTGTGATATGGGCCTACTGGAAACTAGGGGCCTTAGAAGCTATAGGACAGCGTCCCGGCGAAGGTAATACATGGAGCCTAATGGATTTTGCTGCTACACACGGTTTATATGTAGCAGGAGGAAGCAGTATATTTACATTTAATGATTTTTTTATAGAAAATGGGCTACAGCCGGGTGATTTACTGATTGGTCCTAGCCATGTGGCTTTCTGCGTATCAGTAGATAAAAACACTAAACAAGTAAATACTTACGAATCTAATCCAGTTTACCAAGGTCCAAAACATGGGAGCTTTCCATACAGTCAAATTTATGGTAACCCCAATTATCATACTGGTGTTATAAGACCTAAAATAGCAGGACGAGATACTATCGGCGGCCCATTGGGTGGGTTCATTAACTAAGGAGCATGACATGATCTCAAATGATTCTAGATACATAAGCGCCGCCCACGAGATAGGTGTTGGTCATACTTACGACGAACTTAATAGGTCTGAGTACGACGCATCTAAGAAAACCGTACTTAATAAGGTAAGTAGGGATACCACCTATCTACTGACTACAGGTTTCTCTAGCCCGCCGCCTAAGCAGTACATGGTGAAAGACACAGACAACATTCAGTTGCTGTCCTACCGTAGCCAGCGAGATCCTACTAGGTGGTGGGTCGTCGCTAACGCCAACCCTCATATCCGCAACCCATTAGATTTAAAAATGGGTGACATGATCCATCTTCCTGAGTGACGTTATGGTAGTAGCAGTTAACAACCCAGCACTAAATACGCTCCAGCAGATACTCATCAATGACATTGAGATTGATGGAGAGCTTCTTAACGTGACCCCCTCAGAGTTGAGGCAGGTCCAGATCTCTAATGCCGAAAATAAGCATGAGTCAGCAATAATAACGACGCAGCTAACTAAGACTCAGATAGACCGGTTCATAGGAAAAACTATAACCTTCAAGTACGGACCTAAATTCTCTGGTAATACCTTTTACGGCTATGTGATAGTGATCAATCCAAATCAGGATTACCAGCAGGATACGATAGTCGATATCATCTGTCTCGGGGCTACATGGCCGTTGCAAACAGGTAAGCCTCGTTTCTTTGTAAACAGAAATGCTCCTTCTGTCTTCGGAGAGGTTGTTAAAGAACATAGGTTGGGATGCCAAGTAGATGGGCACTCCTATGTCTGGCCCGCCCTGTCACAGACCACTGAGAGCGACTGGGAGTTCATCCAGACTCTGGCTATGAGAGTCGGTTACTGTATTTACGTCTATAACGGAATAGTCCGAATGGTAAATCCCATAAGGATTCTTAGCGAGACCGGCATCAGTCATAGGTTGATACGTTCTGACGATGTTCTTGACCCAAGCCGACAACTTCTTGACTTCAACCCTTCTACACAGTCTCTTCGTATCAGGGATAACGTCAAGCCGTCCTTTGGTTACTTTGACGGTACCACTCCTAGACTCAGTCAGCCTACAGACAGTGTTCCATACAGGATGTCTACGGACACGCCGATAAGGGACAAAGGTATGTCCGATACTTACACTGAGGCTTGGGAACGCCGTATTGACTTCTGGAACCAGAAAGCCACTGCTCGTGTAAACGGTAATGTCTCCATTATTCCCGGCATCAATGTATCGGTTCAAATCAGTGGGAACCCTTCTGGACGCAATGAGTACGATGGGACATGGCTTGTTCGAGGAGTGTCACATTCCTTCACCAATAACTCATTCCAGACTCTCCTTGAGTTAGCCCGAGACGCCTCTAATACTAGGGCTATATCCACCGATTTTCGAGAGTTCGTTGCTCAAACTACTAAGGGAAGTCCTAACTTGGTTAAGGCTGTTATAGGAAATAAGACCTTATGGGAATCGACTTGGCATCAGGTTGAGGTCATATCAGATAAGCTATATGAGCCTTCTATTAATACGATAACTATACCTGAAGACATACCTTCGCCTGTTACTACTTAATGGATATAATTGGTTAATATATGAAGACTTTCGATGTACCTTTCTCAATAGTAAATGGCTCTATTTCCTATACGGACAGCTATGATCGCATAGTTAGGAACCAAGTAATCGACGCCTTGACTACTAATCAAGGGGAAAGAGTGATGCACCCAGATTGGGGTTGCGACATTCAATCAGTCTTATTTGACCCTTCCGATACGCTTGAGCGTCAGGATACGGCAGCATACGTCCGTGATAGACTTGTTCAATTCGTACCTAGGTCTTTTATAAAAAGCGTGGCAGTGAATGCTTCTGATGCAGAACCTAACGTGGTGTTTATAGACGTTAAGTACAAGGCTTCAAGTTATTCACCTGAGTCAAGCATCACTGTCGGCCTTGATACAGGGGCAAATAGCACGGAGAGTAAGCAATGAGTACCCAACCAGTAACAAGTTCAACCACTAACAGGATCGTTCTTGACTACACCAGTCGAGATTACAAAGCCATCCGTTCTATGCTTGTCGGTCTCGCTAAAGGTCTTATGCCTGAGTGGACTACCGTGGGAGAAACCGGTGACTTCGGTACCCTACTTTTAGAACTCTATGCCTATGCCGGTGATGTTAATAACTATTACATCGATAGGATTGCTTCAGAAGCGTTCTTAGGTACGGCTATACGTCGGCAGAGCGTCATGTACATCGCTGACATGCTCGGCTATGTCCCCATTGGTCAACGAGCGGCTACTGTTCCCCTTTCATTCACTTGGAAATGGAACGAAACCGTAAACCCAATTCCTGTGTACACCTACAAGGTCACTCAGGCTTCTATCAATTCTGGAAAAGTAACTCTTAGGTTATCTACTAGCGGTAGTGACTACCGTATTAAAATAGTTCAAGGACAAACCATAACGGTTAGCGGTATAGGTATTGACTTTGATGGGGTGTATCTCATCACGACTGTTACTCCCGATACAGCTACTACTAACGTAGACATAACGTACGAAGCTATATCCGCTGTAACTGGAACGGCTTTCCCGTCTGTTACTTATAAAGAGCTTACTGACAATGTAGTCACGCTTACTACTTCGTCTGTTCATACTTTTCATACAGACGATATTGTCGTAGTAACAGGTGTTGGTCCTGTGTTCAATGGAACTTACACCATAACTGGAATTACTCCTACCACGTTTAGCTACGCTAAAACTAACACCGACATAGCTTCCACCGCTGTTACAAGTGGGTCTGCTACGACTATAACTGACGCTTCTCAGATAAGTACGGGAAGCATTGTAAAGATTCCAGCAGGTACATTCATCACTACAGCACCCGACACCAAGGGTAATGTCACAGTTTTTGAACTCAATTTTGATGTAGTTCTAGACAGCGAAAACAAAAAGCCAGTATCAGATACTACGCCTAACATCGTCTCAGTATCAAAGCTTGCCTCCGCTTCTGAAGGAGTGACAGTAACTCCTACTCTTGCCGGAGTTAGTAAGGGCATCCCTAATGCTGAATTTATTTTGGCAAACGCTGGAGTGATTGATAGGACCGTACAGGTGTACACCAAGGAAGGTGGGCAGGTCGTACAGTGGTCTAATATTGACAAGATTTCTTTAGGGTCTCCTACTCAATCCGTGTTCACGACCTATGTAGATGACAACAACTACACGCATGTTATGTTTGGGGATAACGCTTCTGGCCGCATACCTCCCACTAACGTAGAAATCTATGTCAGCTATAGGTATGGCGTCGGTAAATCTGCAAATAGCCTAGCCGTCAATACCATAACCTCATTGAACAACGACTTTGCTACTCAGAGTGGGATAACTGTTACCAACACGTCTTCTCCCGCAGGCGGCGCTGATATTGAGTCCACTGAGTCAATTAGGTATTCTGTACCACGAGCTACCGCTTTGAAACAGCGTGCTGTGAGTATCGATGACTACGTCAGTCTCGCTCTTCAAGTTCCCGGTATTACCAAGGCCATCGCTTATGGAGCTAACTACACGACCGTGTATGTGCGAGTGGCTTCAAATGAAACGTCAAAGGGATACAGCGAAGTTAGTGTTACTACGAAAGCCGTTAAATCTTTAACAGCCATTCTTGCTATTTCTGATTCTCTGAATCTTAGTACGGGTCAGACCGTCTATGTCTCTGGCGTAGGATCAGGTTTTAATGGGTCAGTTAAGTTAACAAAGGTCTACTATGAGGGCACTACTAAGAAAGTTCTAAACAAAGAACTTACTAGTAATGTGGCTTATTTGAAGGTTGCTAACTTTGGAGATCTTGTTGTTGGGCAACCAATTAACGTCAGTATAAATGACCCTATATTTGACGGGGATCACATCCTTACTAACATAACTTCAGTTACAGGAGGCTATAAATTAGCCTTTAGTAAATCTCATGGAGATGTAACTAGCGCCGCAGTTACAGGAAACACCAAGGTTGTAAAGCCTATTGCAGGAATAGCCTATGAAACAGTCAATACTGATTCAGATGAAACTGCTGTGTCTGGTGGAAAAGTCACTTGTTCAGACCCCGATATGCAGGCTCTTATAAACTCCTTGGAATCTTATCTTAGTGATAAAAAGATGATAGGCGCTGTTGTTTATGGAGAACCGGTTGAGTGGACCAATATTGACATTAATATTTCTGTTAGCGTCCTTCCCCTCTACAACCGAGACAGTGTGGGTACGGCTGTAAAAACGGCAGTTAAGAAGTTGATTTCCTACGACAATGTTAACTTTGGTAAGAGAATCTCTATAGGAGATGTCTACCGCGCAGCATTGCTGGTCGATGGAGTCGACTACGTCACTATAAATGTGTTTAAGCCGACAGGATATGGGACCTCTATAGTCGATGTAGATACTGAGTCTGCCGGAACATCCTATGAATACAAACTTCCCCGAATAAACCCTTATGTCATCGATGCCGACGATTGGGTTATTACTAAAGGCGGGTTAGCAAATACATGACGTATAATGCTGCGTTTGGGGTAGATAAGGATACGGTACGCTCAGCCAACGCCGTAATAACATACAAAAAGATAGTAAACTACAAAGAGATAGAACCAAACGGTCTCGCCACCATCACTACTGATTCCGCTCATAATTTTGAAGCAGGATGGACGGTAGACATCGAAGGTGTTGATAGTACGTTTGACGGAACGTACATTATTGAGTCAACGCCGGAATCGAATACGTTCACTTACAGGCTTACCGCAACCGATGAACTCGAAGAGACTGCTGTAACGCCTAACGGTACTGCTATAGCCCCGTCAAAGGCATATATTAGATACTCTATTAATGACGCCGTCATTGATGCCATTACGTCTAAGACCACCTTTTATGCACAGGCTTGGGACTACAACACCGTGCGAATCATGTGGGGGTTGGATAATGACGCTCACAAGAAGATCCTTCAGGATGTAAGCGTTGGGCTTACTCCTTTATTTGCGATCACTAGATCTGGGTTTGGGTATCCAGTGTCCCCTATAGATGGGGAAAAGATATTTGAAAAGCCTTACATGGATGTGGTTTCTTCTGTAGGAAACACTTCAGTACCATATAGCTTTGAAACTCAACCAGAATCCGTGGACAATGACTTTAAGCGTCCAATAGGATCTTCACAAAGTTTCTATGATAGGAACCTTGTTTCTGGAAATTGGTACTACTACTCTCTATTCTTTTATGTAAAAGGCGACGCCGAAGAACAGAAGTGGGTACCCGCTGGAAGGACAAATGCTTTAGTTCCAATAAACTACAAGCACTTTGAAAAGTTCTATGAACTTATTCCCCCATACTATCGGTTAAAAGATCAAGAGTTCAATCCTAGTGTTGAGGGAGGCTCTGAAGTCCTTGGGCGCTTTTTACGAGTGACAGGCTTTGAAGCTGACTACACCCGGACATTGGCTGAGGGGGTGGAAAACAGCTACAACATGGACAAGGTAAACAACTCCCTCATGTACTTAGTGGGAGAGACCAACCTTGGGATCAATAGGGAAGACAGCCTTGGGGACATAAGGTATCGGTCTCTGTTAGCTGTCATAAATCCCTTATACGCAGAGCGTGGCAGTGCTCTTGGATTGAAGAACCTTACCTTTGCCGCCTCCAAGTACAAGTCAAAGGTTCTCGAAGGCGTAAACATTATGAGCCTTACCGACGACTCTGAGTTCGTGTTTGATACTGGGTCGTGGGGAAACATAAAAGGCACAACGTACCCAGACACATTTACTGAGATACATCTATCCGATTTTAATGAGTCAAAGCTCACTTTAGTTACTGACAATGACTCTCCGTCTACACGAAAAACCGCTGTAAGCATAGAAAAGGTCAGCGGTTCCGACTCAAATGATTTGATAGTTACATGCGGTGTGGGTAAAGGGAATATCGTCAACAGGCTTCATAACCTTGAAGAAACTGAGTTCTTTCCTCATCTTCACGGAATTCGTTGCACGTCAGGAAAGATATTCACATTCTCTTTTTATTCAAAGAGATTAGGTGTCACCGCCGGAGACGTGTCCGCAGGAATTATGTGGTTTAACCTACCCAAGGACCATACGTTTAGCTGGGGCGATGATTCAATATCAGAAGAACACCGAGTGTTTGCTTCTAGCAGCGGCGCCGACACCACGAGCATGCAGCGTTATTACTACCAAGGACAGGCCCCTCTCTCCATACGAGGAGAACAGTTTGTGTATGCAGTACCATACATAAGGTTTAGCAACTCTTCCACAAGGCACATAGCATCCTGCATGTTTAGTCCTGAGCTGAATTCCGCAGAACTGTTCCCAGTACTTCAAAAAGATATTACCCTTACTCTTGGATCTTCTGAGCTATTAGGGTCTTCAGCTTTGCTGGGTGATCAATAATGAACATTACAAATCTCGTGGTTACTGACTGGTTTGCTACCGACTATAAGGCCACCGTTGGAGAAGACACCCACATAGTTAGCTGGGACGACCCTCAAGAGGTTGAATTAGTACTTTATTCCCGTATTCCTCAATTTACTGAAAGTTTCAGTGCAGTCAGAGGATTAGCTGATATCTCCAGTAATCCCGAATGGGTACCTATTTCTGCGCTGACTAGTAAAGTTGGAGGGGTTAATGACAGTCTCTATGTTAAGAGGGACGGGTCCACTGATAACCTACAACTAGTAGATTCCGATGGTAGCGTACTAGCCATAGAAGATGACAGCGGATGGTTCTTCACAGGGGCAAATACGCAAGAATTAGTTCAGGCAGCAATTGTTTACCTGACCAATGATGTCACTGACGGTGTAGGGACGATTGAGAACCCAGTACTGTTTGCTACCACTCAAGGTATCGGTCAGAACACTGTCGCTCATACTGGGGCCGTTTTTGGTCAGTCAAATTCTAAAGTTGACGCTGGTAGTAGCCCATTTTTACTCAGCTACAGTTATAATGCTTCTACTGAGTTTTTAGCGGGCTATATGTTGCTTTATCTTTCTCCTCCTCAGTGGGAACCTACGCATACGCAACACATATGGGTTCAGCCACAGCGAGTGAATCTCATAGCCAATCCTTCGTTTGAACGAACCTCCGGCAAATATTGGAGGGTTGGAAGGATAGATGGTACGGCTACCTACACTCGTTCGGGAGCAACTAATAACCCAGCAGGCTTAGGTGGGGTTACTAGACCATATTGTGGAAAAGTAGAAGCCGACTCTGGTACAGGAGACATAGTCCTTGAGTCAAATCTATTTCCAAAGACTAATAACTGGCACTCAGTTAGTTTCTTTGCAAGTAATGGTGATACTTCTGATAGGTACATAAAGTTTGGGTTTGTTGCTAGGTACGGACCTGAGTCCCTGAACACCTACATCTGTTCTGACGCAGTACTTATACCGAAGAATGGAACCTCTAACTCAGGGTTTCGAGAGTACAGAGCTTTAATCGATGTCCCTGATCGTGTGACAGACTTGCAGTTCCGAATAGAGTTCACTGGAACAACTCTATGGGTCGACCACGTCCTCGTAGACCCCCACGAAGGTCAGTACAGCTATTTCGATGGGAACAGCAAGGACGGCCTTGACGGAGATTTTAGGTGGATGGGAGGAAGCGGGTATGAGAATAAGCATTTCTCTATTTGGTATAACAACTATACCAATACTCGTTCCCGACTTATGGGTGCCTATGATACGAAGGATGCAGCATACAAACCGGGGTTGTTGGAAGACTGGGCGCCGACCGGTTCCAACATTGTTGCTCACTGGGATGCAGTAACCTCCACTACCCCAGTCGGTTGGGTGGGAGACGCTTTCTACCCAATAGTCGATCTATACGGAACGCCGATATCTACCATAGCTAGTACAACATCCATTAAGCCAAATAGCACATTTCCCTAAAATAGGGTTGCACTAAGGACTTGACCTTGATAAGGTCTCGTTCCTATGACCTATCTATTCGCCGCCTTAGCCATCTTCTGGGCCATCCGTCTTGTTCAGACATGGGTTGATGCCCCTTCATGGGTATGGTTGCTTGTTCAGCCAGCGCTCGCTACTATCCTTCTCCTTCCTTGGGAACAAGAGAAGTGGTACGCCCCGCTGGTAGTCGCAGGTATCGTGTCATTCATGCAGATGCTGGAGAATCTTCTGATCGCCAAGTCAGATGAGGCGCTCTCAGCCATCATGCGCCGTCGCTAAACAAAGGAGAACCATATGATGTATTTGATTGCCGGAAACGGCAACGCTAATAAGAAGGAAGTCCTTCTTACCTTGGAGTCCCTCCATGAGGAAGACACTGCGTTCCTATTCGTGGAGGAGGAGACACCTTCTCTCACCATGCTCGCCATCTGTGAGTGGGTCACCAAGAACGGCATTTGGCATGAGGCTGTGGTCACGAGCGAGAACGACTCGTTCTACAACAGTGCCGATGAGGTTTACACCGCCAAGCGCCCTCTTGACCGTGCGCTCAAGGTTGCTCCCGCTCGCTGCCAGCCGGGAGAGAAGTGGGCGCTCCTTATCCTGTCAGATAACATCGATGACGATGAGCAGGTTCTGTACGCCATCAGCCGTGCCATTGAGGCAGGCGCTCCTGTCTATGATCTCGGTGGACAGATGACTCAGATCACCTTGGAAGAAGAAGAGGAAGCGTTCCCTCTCCTTGAGATGCCGACCGCTGACGACTTTGTCCTTCCTCAGGCGGCTCCTGAAGAGAAAGCTGAAGAGATAATGCTGAAGTACGATGACCTGAAGGACCTTACGGTTGCAGAGCTTAAGTCTCTCGCTACCACTCGCAAGGTATACCCTCGGGATCTCCGGTCCAAAGAGTCCATCATTGAGGCTATCCTCCAGTACAGAGATACTTCCTATGAGGAAGCTGTCCAACAGTATTGGGATATCCCATATGCGGAGGATATTGCTCCTAAGCTTCAAGCAGCAGCCGAAGAAGCAAAAGTTGAAAAAAGAATTGACAACGCTCTAGACATGTTCTATCTTGTCACCATTCGTGCTGATGGGTCAGCAGCGATGCGCCAGATTACCGCCAATCAGGCAGCGTCGCTCTAGGGGCTTTCTCTCCTTTCACCCCTACCCCAACAGCATCTGAGAGGCCCCTAGTTCCGCCGCTGGGGGCCTCTCTACCTCTCTAGGTAGATCTCTATCATATTCTTGAGATCAGCGGCGTTACGGCGATCTAGAACGATCTCAAAGTCCTTACCGAATTCGGTGAACAGCAAAGTCACCTCGGTGTCGTCACGGTAATGCAGTATTACCGCTGTTTCAGGATCTTGGTATAAGAGTTGCCGGAGCACAGCCATACTTTAGTAAAAATTATCTCAATTACAAAGCAAGTAGGCCCCCCGAAGAGGGCCTACTATGTAGAAACAGCAAGTCAGCATCACGGTAAGGGCCTACCCTCCCAACCCGGCGACTACTGCTAGTTCTACAAGTATAAATATACCATAAATGTTACTGCGTGACACGAGTCAAAAGATGTGCTTTACTTCACGCTCCAAAGGTAGAAGCCCTCGGAGGGTCAGATCTCCAAGGGCTTCCAGTAAGCATCGTCAGGAGATGCCATGAGTAAAAAAGACTGTATCACATATCGTACCACTGACCTAGTCAAGGCGGCAGGGTTTGGATGGGCACAGAGCAAGAAGCTCAGTCTGACGGAGTATCAGATACTGGAGTTCATAGCTCTTCGAGGAAAGTCGAACGAGCCGACAGCTTCCTTCGCTTGGTTTCCAAAGTACGGCCAAGAATGGTGGGCCGAGATAATGATGATCCCCTTTTCCTCCCTTCGGAAGGGACTGTCGTCTCTCCGAAAGAAGAATCTCATCGTCAATATTGATAATTCAATAGACAACAGATTCTTTAATATAAAGGGTTACGGTATACCGGAACACGTTATGGAGGAATGTCTAGGGTGGTACACAGACCGTCAAAACATGGTCTACACACAGGTACCGAACACCATCGAAGAGCTTGTGGAAAACCCTCCCGATGTGAAATATAGTCACACGGATGTGAACATAGTTCACACGCATGTGAAATATAGTCACATGGACAATGCTCTGACCAGCACTTTTGTCCCCTATACCCAGTTAAATACCCGAGGAGAAACCCATCTCCTTACGGATAGATCGCGACCTCCGGTCGCTCCTACTCTTTCAGACGGAGAATCCATGAGACACGAAGACGAGTGGTCCACATCAAAAGACTCGGATGATTTCTCGGTCCCGAAAGAATCGAAACAGAAACCTAAACGAGCACCCGGACCTTCCATGCGGCTGACCATCAAGTTTCAAAACTGTTGGATGAAGTCACGAGAGACCCGACTGAACCTTCCGGTCCATTGGTCGGTCCAGCGAGTTTTTATGAACAGGCTGAATGCTCTCCTTACCGAGCACCCCGAGGCCGACGTTGAAGGAATGATCGATGTCTTCTTTCGGCTGATTGACTCAGGTCAGCTTTCTCCAAAGAGTGATGAGCTTTGGAAAGACTTCCTGTATAACAAAGGTAAGCTGTACAAGATTTTCTCTCAGTCCTCTGAACGAGCGGCGCCGACTGATGATAAATCTGAGTTGCAGAAGTTCAGGGAGAAGCTCAACCGATGATCCGTTCAGGAGACAACAACTTCGTACCGGGGTCCAGTATCCCGAAGACCCCTCCCGTTGTTATTAATAATAACGAACTGATATCCGAATATCTAATATCAGCAGGATGGGAATCAGGTATCGGACTTCTTCTTCTTGGAACGGCTGGGTGCGGTAAGACCACGACCGGTATTGAAATTTTAAAAAACATACACATGCTCTCTCGAACCGAGATGTTCTACTGGACTGAGTCCGACTTCTTGTCCGACCTTCGGAACATGTGGCGCATGGAGGAGATGACGCAAAAGTACGCACGGGACGATGCCTTGTGGAAGGAATACACAGACTGGGAACGCATGTACTGGAGCATGAAGGAATGCCCGTTCCTGTTCCTTGACGACGTGGGCCGTGGCTACACCCCGATGCACACCTACGAGGTGGAGAACCTTCTTCGTCTTCGTGAGGCCAAGAGACTTCCCAACGTGGTTGCCTGTCAGACAGGGTTGTGGGATAACTTGCCCTCAGGCTTCAGGTCTGTGATAGAACGCAACAGCATGACCGTACGTTTAGAACCGAGGGGCTGAAAATGGAAAAAGGAGACCTCGCAACATGGACGGACAACCGAATCGTGGTAGTGCTAGAGGGAGTGCTTGCTCAGGTCCCTCCTGCTGAAACACACCGTTCGGGGCTGCTGGGACGTAACAAAGACACCGAATGGGTGTCGGCTGACTATTGGGGATGGAACAAGCAGGCCATCAAGATCATCAACGACAAGGCGTACAGGTTGAACACTCCGGTGGATGTGGTGACCTTCCTCGCTCCTGAGGTTGGAGACATGGCGGCAGATTGGCTAGAGAAGTACGAGGTCAGGGTGTCGGGATGCGAATACTCTGACTTCGATCTGTTCTGTGAATCTCTTTCATGGCGACCGAACGTCCATCATGTGATCGACTCAGTCCCTGAGCGATTGGATCGATACGGCATTCGAGCATACGAGACTCAGGTTGGAGGATATTTCTGATGGATATCCAAAACGCTTGCCTAACCAAAATTGTTCAAGATGGAGACCTTCTTCCGTTCATTGAATCGAAGATCACAGCAGAATTTTTTCCTGATGATAAGCACGCTCAGGTATGGAAGCTTGTTCTTGAACACTACAAATCTCACGGAAAGCCTCCTTCTGAGGAAGCCGTGCATAAGGCTTATCCGACATACAGCTTTGAAAAGTATCCTGAGCCACTCTCGTACTATCTGAATCAACTGAAACAGGATCGCAAGAAAGTGATTCTGATTCGTTACGCTCAAGAATTCTTTGATCGTGTTCAAGAGGAAGAAGGGCCGAGCATTGGTGACGACCTTGAATTGATTCTTCGTCAAGGAATGTCTCAGGCTGCTCACGAGATCTCTCAAGGACGAGATACCGACTTCTTCCTATCGCAAGACCGGATCATTGAGCGCCTTAGAGAGCGACGGCTCAACCCAAACACTCTCAAAGGTATTACAACTGGTTTGAATGGTATCGACGCTCTAACCAGCGGGCTTCAGCCGGAACAGTTGATCACCATGATCGGAACGCCCAAAGCTGGTAAGTCCAGCATTCTTCTCAAGATGGCTTTGAACGCCCATAGGAACGGCAACCATGTCCTGTTCATCACTTTCGAGATGAGCACTGAGGAGCAAGAGGACCGGCTCTTGTCACTGCTGTCAGGCATTGGCCTGACCAAGATCCTCACAGGTGGGCAAACCTCTGAAGAAGAAAAAATGCTTGAGCGGATGCTTGACATCAGAAAAGGCATGTCCGGTTTCACGTTCACCAGCGATGTGACGAGCGCCATCACGGTGTCGGGAGTTCAAGCGAAAATTCAGCAGTACCAGCCTGCCCTTGTCATTGTCGACGGTGTATACCTGATGGACGACGAGTCCGGTAATGACAAAGGAACTCCTCAAGCGCTTACCAGCATCACACGAGGGTTCAAGCGTCTCGCTCAGACCCTCCGTATACCTATCGTGATTTCCACACAGGCCATGCTCTACCGTTCTAAGGGCGGGCTGAAGATGGAGTCCATCGGTTACTCGTCGTCGTTTGCTCAGGACTCTGACATTGTCTTCGGTGTAGAAGCTCACGAGCAGTTTCAGGGAGTATCGAAATTTAAAGTCATCGCTTCACGTTCCAGTCCTAAGGGAGAGGTCCATGTCCGCTTCGATTGGAGTCAAGGCATGATCGAAGAGATTACCTCCAAGGATTATGAGACGATGCTGAACAATCAGACACCTCCGGTGTCCAGTTCTTCTAAGCCCAAGCCCTCGTCGCTTCACAGTCATTGGGAAGAGGAGGACGAAGGTGCAGCTTGATATTGAAGGCATACTGTACGGTATTGGCGTAGAGGTACTTAAGGAGAGTGGCGATGAGGTATTGGGTAAATGCCCGATGCACCTTGCACGAACGGGTAAAGAAGACGCCCACCCATCATGGTCAATCAATGCCAAGACCTATGTACACCACTGCTTCTCGTGCGGGTACGCCGGAACACTGGCTACCCTCTACAGGGACCTCATGGGAGAAGTTCCCGACGACTTGGAATGGGAACTATCCAAGCAGTCGTTACTGGCGTCCATGGAGAAGAAACCTGTAGCCAAGGAAACAGGACCTCTCATCAACGAGTGGGTTTTGCATAACTACACAGACTTGCCCACCAAGCTCATGGAACGCCGACATCTCACTAGGGAATCTGTCGATCATTTCGAGATACGTTGGGATAAGGAAGGGAAAACGTGGGTAATACCCATTCGTACTCCCAATGGTGGCCTAATGGGTTTTCAGTTCCGGCAGAAGGGAGTGGTCATAAACCACCCCAAGGGCATGGAGAAGTCCACAACTTTGTTCGGACTCCATCTATTCAAGACTGAGCATCGGATAACTATTGTAGAGTCTCCCCTTGACGCCGTACGTTTGTACGGTGCTGGTATTCCCGCTGTATCCAGCTTTGGAGCGTCCATAAGCACGGAGCAGATAAACCTCCTTGCTAGAAACTTCAGAGTCATCATCTCTGCGATGGACAACGACAACGCCGGAAAGCAGGCGAAGGATACATTGCATAGGATGCTGGAGAAGAGAGGCTGTGTAGTGTTTGACTTCAGCTACTCAGGACTTAGCGCTAAAGATCCCGGTGACGTTGAATCGGATGAAGTGTTGCGTAAAGCTTGGAATCGTAGTATGAAGTTGAATCTAACTACCCGATAAGGACAAGCATGGAGAAACAACCGATATGCGATCCCTGTTGGATACATGTAACAGGAGATTGGGTACTGAATGAAGACGGGGAGTACATCCCTTTTTCATACTCTATTCCCAGTCATACCCCCGGACATCCGCTTGAACGATGCTGTATGTGCAACAGTCATACCATCGCTGGTATATACATTGTTCGTAAAGCATCGGCTGTACCTTTCCCCACCATTGTTCCCGAAGAAGAAGGAGACTGGCTGTGAGTGCCGTTAAAGAAGCAGTAGAGAATTATGTAAACACCAATAAGTGGAAATCTACTCTTGTAGGACGAGCTTGGGATGTTTCTGATCCTGACTCCCGTTCGCAGTTGATTAGCTTTCTTACTGTCCATATTGAGGGCGTAGTGAAGAGTCTTGAAGATGAATGACATGACTATCTACGAATGGCTTCAGTATGGTATCGATAAGGGATACTGCTCTGATGCAGTATGTGCTACGCACGATGGTCTTCCCGACACAGACGAAGAAATGCAAGAGTGGGAAGACGGGGGAGATCCCTGCATGTCCGCTGTCCGTATATGGTTCAACGACTAGGATTAAAATGTCTGATTCATTTGATTTGATCAAGCAGTACCTCCAATTCCGTAAGGGACGGGAAGGTCTTCAGAAGAACGAGGACCACGTCAAGAAAAGCCTTATGGAAAGCCTTACCTACGAGGTGGAGGCTGACGAAAAGGGCAACAGCTTCATATACCTTCCTGAACCTATGGACGGTGTGGAAGCAGTAAAGCGTGAACGTCGTGTCTCGCAGATCCTTGATGAGGATGCAGCGCTCGAATTGATTAAGAAGTACGGTCTTGAAGAGGACTGTCTAGAGACAATAACTGTGCTTAACGAAGATGGACTTCTTGCAGCCAACTTTGCGGGAGTCATCGCTGACGATGAGATTGCCGCTTTGTACTCTGAGAAAGAGACTTACGCCTTTATCCTTGTGAAGGAAAAGTAGATCTCAATCGTGTATAGTTGTTATCCGTTCATACAAACAAGGACTTAGCGGTGGTAAAGACTCCAGTGTTTAAATTAACTAACAAGGATCTTGAGGTGCTTCAAATAGTTCTGAAGTCGTACCCAGCCCCCGCAAGTTTCCAGTCAGAAATAGTCGATATCTATGACCGCATAAACCAATACCTGAATCGATAATGGCTACTGATCCTCTTGATAGGTTTTCGGATTTAAACTTTCCCGGTAAGCGAAAGCCTGTAAACCGTGATACAGTCCCCGAACCTGTTCAAGAGTCAGCATGGGACGAACACCCTGTGAAGTACATGATCAAGGGCGTGGAGAAGGAATTCTTCACAATCTCAGGTTTGGCTTGCGCTCTGAACAAATCTGTAGTAACCATTAGGTCTTGGGAGAACAAAGGTCTTATACCTCGTACTCCCTACCGCTCTCCCAAACCTAGGGGAGAAGGTCTTCCTAACACTTCAACCAAAGGCAAAAGGCTTTGGACCCGAGATCAAATTCTTGGAACCATGCAGATTGCTAGAGAAGAGAGTGTTATCTTCAATGGGAAGGCCCCAACAAAACGATTCGCTCAGCGAGTCAATCAGTTGTACATCACACTACTCAAGAAAGAAAATAGCTAATATGTCAAGCGAAGAGTACGACTACGAAGATGAGGAAATTGCTCCTCGTCCTCGTACCCCGAAATCCCCCGTTGTTGTTGAGAATGATGTTGAAGGCGAAGTTGTTCTTCCTCCTTCTCCCAAGTTGAATGATGATGATCCTGAGGATTGGGATCACTCTACGTTGGCCCCCATCCGTGCAGGATGGACCGCTGGTCAGAACGTCATGGACTCCTCTTCAGGTTTCGCTCAGATCTTGAAGCTGGACAACAACATGCAGATCATCAAGTTCCTTGAGGATCAGCCTTATGCCAACTACCGCCGCCATTGGGTCGATCGTCGTGGCCCCAACGGCATCAGCAAGCGTGCGTACACCTGTTTGGAGACAGTGAGCAAGACCTGCCCGCTCTGCTCTACCGGTGACCGTCCTCAGGCTGTGTCCTCGTTCAACGTGGCCCTCATCGGTGATGATGGTCAGGTCGGTCTGAAGACGTGGGACGTTGGTTCCAAACTGTTCGCCACGATCAGGGCATACGCCAATGATCCGAAGGTCGGCCCTCTGTCCAAGGCTTACTTCGCTGTGAACCGTACTGGTAAGGCTCAGACCACTCAGTACAACCTCATTCCCGTACGAGAGAACGCTCTTGAGGAGGACTACGATGTTCGTCCTCCCAGTGTTGCCGAAATCAGGGCAGCGGGTCTCTATGACTCATCGATCATTCAGATCCCTAAGAAGTCGGATCTTGAAGAGATCGCTCAGGAAATCTCTGACGGCGACTGATGTCAACCATGTCAACGGGGGGGAGGCTTCGGCCTTCCCCCTTTGTCATCCGTACGCGAGAACATCTTGCTGAAGCAGTAGAGCACATCTCCAAGTACGAAGAGTTCGTAGTAGACGTAGAAACGAACTTCGCTCATCCCAAGATCAACGAGATCTCTTGGATCGGTTTCGCTGTGCCGGATAGGACCGTTCTTATTCCTATGGGACATCCTAAAGGTGTATTGCTTACACCTTCATACACTGAGAAGCGTCTTCCTCCCGACGAAGAGCGTAAGCCGTTAAAAAGCGGGGAATTAAGTAAGCTTAAGAAGAGCTATACCGTTCCTGCTACGTTCGCTGATCCCGGTCCTCAGCTTCGTCAGGACATCGTCTTTGAGATGCTCAAGCCTCTCTTCTTCAGCGACAAGACAAAGATTGGTCATAACGTCAAGTTTGACCTTGAGTCCATCGCTAAGTACTACGGAGGGACTATTGCTCCCGGTCCTTATGTTGACACCATTCTTCTCACCCATGTCCTTGACGAGAACCTTGACCGCTACGGTCTGAAGGATCTCATCATGGATTGGCTTCGTGTGTCTCCGAACCCTGCCGTCCGCAAGAAGTTCTATCCGAACTTGGGGCGTATTGGAGTCAATGAGCAGCCCATAGATGAGGTAGCCCGATACCTTGCCAAAGACGTTTGGTATACCCATCTTTACTATCAAGACCATATGAAGCTTCTCAAAAGGTACCCCGACCTTCTGGAAACATTTGAAGTTGAAATGGCTCTTTACCCAGTCCTTATGGACATGGAGCTTTTTGGAGTCAGGATCGATACGGATCTTTTGAAGCGGAGAGGCGCAGAGTTAGAGCAGGAGCGCCTAGCTACAGCGGGTCGTATATGGAGTATCTGCGGGGAACAGTTCCCTATCTCCAACCCCACCATGAAGCGTAAGTACCTGTTCGGCCCCAAGAAAGACGGAGGTCAGGGCCTGAAGCCTCTTACCTTCACTGCTAAGACCAGCACCCCTCAACTAAATCAGGCCACCCTTGAGCATTACGCCAAGGAGAACGAGCTTGCTGCCATGATGTTGGAGTGGGCTGAGAAGGACAAGATGATTAGTACCTTCATCGATGGCCTTACAGAAAAGCTAGTCAAGAGCCGACTGCATACCTCTTTCAATCAACACCGGACTGTCACGGGCCGTCTGTCCAGCATGAATCCTAATCTCCAACAGATCCCCCGAGGAGATGTGATCAGAGACTCCTTCATGGCTGATGAGGGTCGACTGTTGGTGGTAGCTGACTACGATCAGGTAGAACTCCGCTGCGCTGCATATCTCTCAGGAGATAAAGAAATGGTTCGAGTATTCCGAGAGGGACTTGACATTCATGCTGAAGCAGCCGCAGCCATGCTTGGAATACCTATTGAAGAGGTAACCAAGGATCAGCGTCAGGTTGGTAAGACTCAGAATTTTGGCACGCTTTATGGGGCAGGGCCTCAAAAGATTGCTCAGGTAGCTGACTGTTCAATGGAGCAGGCCCAAGAGTTTATTGAGCGCTATTTCGTCCAGTTTGCTGGTCTTTCCGCTTGGAAGGACGACATGATCAAGGCGGCTAGGAACAATGGAAGCCGTAGGGACAACAAGATTCCATACGCCGTTATACCGCCATTTGGACGTAGGCGCCGACTTCCTGATCTATACGCAGAAGACATCAAAGAGCGGGCTAGGGCAGAGCGTCAGGTCATCAACAGCATTGTCCAAGGGTTCGCTGCCAATGTTATGAAGCTCGCAATGGTTGATCTGCACAAAGCTATATCTGATAAAGATATCGATATCCTGCTTAACGTCCATGACGAGGTAGTTGTGCAAGCGCCCGAATACATGATAGAAGATGCAAAGGCTCTGTTAGTTCTTACTATGGAGAGCGTAACTTGTAATGGTGCTCCGGTGCTCGGTGCTGTACCCTTGACAGCCGAAGCCGGAATTGGAAAGCGTTGGTCGGAGGCTAAATAATGTCTGATTCAGATTGGTGGGCACGGAAGCTGGGTCAAGCGCAACAGCGTACGCCCCTTATCCCTACTCCTAGGTACCCCCAATACCAACAGCAAGCCCCTCAGGCTCCTCAACAGCCTCAGTACCAGCAACCACAGCAAGTGCCTCAGGTCACGGTTGACAACCTATTTGATGCTGCGATGCAGTGGCAGGGAGGGCCTGCCGCTAGAACAGAAACGCAGGCGTGTCCTAATTGCGGAGGCGGTCATTACTTCTCCCGTACCAACGGTCCTTCCCGTGGACCGGCACCAGCACCTATGTGTTATGACTGCGGATACAACGGTATGTTCATTCAAGGCGATCCTGCCGTATGGCAAGGCGCATAAAGGAAACAATGGCTCCCAAAATCGAAGAAGTTATCGCACGGCAAAACAAGCGCTTTGGAAACGACACGCTTGTAAATGGTGATGACGTAAACCATAAGAGCCTTCCTCGGTGTACCACAGGGTCTCTTGCATTCGATGTGATGCTTGGCGGGGGGTGGCCTCTAAACCAGTGGAACGAGATCATCGGAAATGAGTCCAATGGTAAGACTGTTATGGTTCTCAAGACGATTGCGGCCAACCAAGCCCTTGACCCTGACTACCACTGCCTATGGGTGGCCTCTGAGGAATTCGTTCCTGACTGGGCCGCTACTCTTGGAGTAGATCTTAAACGAGTAACTCTCGCCACCACTAACGTGATGGAAGAGGCATATCAAATTGTTATCGATATGTTAGACGCTCGTGTAGTCGACGCTGTCGTTATCGATTCCCTTCCTGCTCTTGTTCCCGGTGAAGAAGATGAAAAGACCATGGAACAGTTTGCTGTTGGTCTCGGTGCTCGCCTTACCGGTAAGTTCATGCGTAAGTCCTCCAAGGCTCAGCGACGTTCTCTTGTGGATGAAGAGAGAAACTGCCTTGGACTAATCATCAACCAGTGGCGTGAGAAGATCGGTGTTATCTACGGAGACCCCCGTACAACTCCCGGTGGTAAGGCTAAGAATTTCCATTACTTCACTCGTGTCGAAGTGGCCCGAGATGAGTGGCTTGAGGTTGACAAGAAGAAGGTCGGACTGGCTATCAAAGCCCGTACTATCAAGAACAAGACCGCTCCTCCGCAGCGGCAAGGTGTAGTGGACTTCTATTTCGATGACTATGGACCCTTCCACAAGGGTGATTACGATTCGATCAAGGAGACCTTTAGTTTGGCCGTGGCTAACGACATCGTGATCCGCAGGGGTGCGTATTACGAATACAAAGGGCAGCGGTGGCAAGGCAAAGAGCCTGTTCTTGCTTCGCTCCGTGAGGAAGTCGACCTAGCCACGGCCATGAGCGCAGAGGTGTTGGAAGCTTTGACGAGAGGGCTTTGATGCTGAACACCCTTGTACATGGGGACTGCCTTCAGGTTATGAAAGGTATTTCTGATGCAAGTATTGATCTAGTACTTACATCTCCTCCTTACAATCTAAAAAACAGTACCGGAAATGGTATGAAAGATGGCCGTGGAGGAAAATGGTCTTCCGCTGCTTTATTAGATGGATACTCAGGCCATACAGACAACATGCCCCATGATGAATACGTCTCATGGCAAAGAAGCGTTTTGTCTGAATGTATGAGAGTTCTTTCCGAAGATGGGGCGATCTTCTATAACCACAAGTGGCGAGTACAGGGAGGTCTTCTTCAGGATAGATCTGACATCGTAGATGGGTTTCCAGTGCGACAAGTCATCATATGGAAACGCTCTGGAGGAATAAACTTTAATAAAGGATATTTCCTGCCTACCTATGAGGTCATATACCTGATCGCAAAACCCAATTTTGTTCTTGCCCCTAAGGCGAACGCTTTGGGATATGTTTGGGAAATACCCCAAGAACGTAATAACCCTCATCCTGCTCCATTCCCCTTGGAACTAGCCGATAGGGTCATATCTGCAACAACTGCAACTACGGTCTTGGACCCTTTTGTGGGAAGCGGAACAACCGCTATAGCAGCTTTGAACAACAACAGAAACTTCATCGGCATAGACAGTTCTCAGGAATACATAGATTTGGCGAATGGTAGGATCAAAGCTAATGGACTTTGAAAAACAAAAAGCACCAAAATACTGTTATAGGATCGGGCTACGAAGGACGTTTGGAAAAATCAACGGCGTCTATGTAGTCCTGTTCGGTTACCGCTATTCTTTAGTTTGGAATTAACATGAATTACAAAACAGTTAGCTCTGGTGAGCCGGAAAAGTTTGAATCAGGAGCCATCAGGGATACCAACGAAGGTAAGCCCCGATATGATCTGATACCGCCCGAGCCGCTCCGACGACTCGCAATGGTCTATTACCGTGGAGGACAGCTTTACGGTGATAGTAATTGGGCACAAGGTATTCCCTGTTCTCGCTTCCTTGCTTCTGCTGAGCGCCATCTTCAGGCCGCTAAAAGGGGCGATAAAGATGAAGACCATTGGGCACAGTTAGTGTGGAACATCATGTGCTTGATGCATTTTGAGGAAACAGATTGGAACGATCTTCCAGACTGGACTCCTTTACCTCGAAAGCGCAGCATCACTTTAGAAGAGTTGCTGGAGGAGCCATGGGCGAAAGACCTACTGGAAGAGGACTGAATGTCCGAGCAGATGAAACGCTCTCAGGCTCAAGAGCGACGGATAGCGAAGGCTACTGGGGGCAGTCGGAACGCTGGTTCTGGAAACGGGTGGCAGAGGAAACACGACGTCCGGTCAGGGGGCCACGAAGGCTTCCTATGGGAAATGAAACGCACGGACAAGAAGCAGATTACGATCAAGGCTACTGACCTAGAAAGCGTCAGGAAGATAGCTTGGACCGAAGGACGTACTCCCGTATTTCATATTGAGTTAGCTGGGCGCCGATATGTCCTGCTTGAAGAACCCGACTTTTTGGAGATGATCGATGGCGAACCCTGATTTTAAGAACCTGAAGGACACCTACAAGCGCCGAGAGGTACTTCTCCCATCTATTGAGCGGCACGTCCTTAGAAAGGCACAGGAGCCGTCTGACAGGCGCTCAGACATCATGCACCCCTCTGAGATGGCTAAGTCCTCTTGGTGTGCTCGGCATGACTACTATCGCATCAAGGGAGTACCTTCTGATTATAAGGGAAGGTCTCCGTCCTTCAAGCTTGAGAACGTATTTGACTACGGACATAGCGTCCACGCCAAGTACCAACGATGGCTTCAGGAGATGGGCATCCTCTACGGCATGTGGAAATGCAAGGATTGCAACGCTGAATGGGAGCATGGCGTCCTACCGGCATGTCCTGTCTGCGGGACCATGAACTACCGATACAAGGAAGTTCCTTTTTATGACGAGGAACTGATGATTGCCGGTCACAGCGACGGGATCGTGTTCATTGACGGCAGATACATGATGATCGAAATTAAGACTGTAGGCATATCGACCCTTAGGTTTGAGTCTTATAGCCTCTTTGAGCGATATCAGAACGAGCAACTGACACCTGAGGAACTCTGGTTCCAGATCAAACGCCCTTTCGCTACCCATATTCGGCAGGGACAGATGTACCTGTACCTCGCTCAAAAGGAATATCCTGAGATGAAGATTGACGAGATCATCTTCATCTATGAATGGAAGCCAACGCAGGAAGTAAAAGAGTTTGTAGTCAAATACAACTACGAAACTATCGCTCATAATGTTCTCCTCGCTTCCGCAGTTGCCGCTTGCATCAGGAGCGATTATGAAGTAGAACGTCCACCATGGGCAGTACAAGAAGGAAAGGTGTGTTCATCCTGTGAGTACCGAAAGACCTGCTGGGGATCAACCAGTGCGGAGAGTGAAGAAAGTAAGCCAGCCTTACGAGTTCGGCGCAGCACCACCGACAAACGACGCAGAGCGCTTCGACCCTGAGCCGAACTACGACATACCTGAAGTACCTTGGGACATAACTGATATATCTGATGCACTACTTATGGAGCACTTCTCGAAGCAACTCGCTTGGCAGAACTACTTGGCTACCCAAGTCGCTAAAGCGGAGATTGAGGAAGCCGATGCTGAGAGTTTCCTCAAGACGAAGGAAGCTGTGGTAATGCTGACCGGTAAGAAGGTCACAGAGGCACGAGCAGAACGTGATGTGGACGAGAACGTCATAGCTGCACGAGACCGCTACCTAGTAGCCAAGGCCAAGCGCAAGCTCTTACAGGTAACCATGGAGAATCGTGATCGATGCGTCAACTTGATCTCTCGGGAACTTACTCGTAGAGTCGGGAGAGAAGGAAGCATCCGTCGCAGCGATAGGTGGACACCGTAACTAATGATGCTCCAGCTAAACCCTCCCCAACCGCTTGACACCCCCAAAGGACCTGCGTGGGCCGTAGTTCTTGTGGACTATGGTCCTGATTGGGATCTTTCATGGGTCTGCTTCCTTAAGGATAGTGGCGAATGTTGGACTTTCAGTAATTATGAAATCAGGCAACCTTCAAACTACACTTATGGACGCCCCGAGCGGGTATGGCGAAATAGGCATACGCAGGAGACTTAAAATCTCCCGTCTTCGGACTTGTGGGTTCAAGTCCCACTACCCGCACAAAGGGAGCGTAACTCAGTTGGTAGAGTAGCGGACTTTTAATCCGACAGTCGTGGGTTCGAAACCCACCGCTCCCACTAACCAGCATTATGCTTTTGCCATAATGCCATTTAACAGTTAACCGGCAGTATCGGCTCACTCTTATACAGTGTTGAAACCGTAGTTGGTACACGGTGGTTCAATCCCACCCTGCCGGACCAAGCGCCTATAGCTCAGTTGGTTAGAGCAGCGAACTCATAATTCGTCGGTCGTAGGTTCAAGTCCTACTGGGCGCACTGACAAAGTACGTTGACATTCATGGATATCAACGTACGGCTACATTCGGGGATGGTGTAATTGGCAACACTGCTGGTTTTGGTCCAGCCATTCAGGGTTCGAGTCCTTGTCCCCGAGCTTTAACCCTGAATAACCAGTAAGCTTATTCAGGGTTATAGTACGTCTACCACTAGTGAGGGAAAATGAAGAAAAAGAAAGACGACATTGTCGACACTATTTATGCCTGCGATGGTGGCTTTGAAGAACGAAGCGTTACCAAAGTAGGAAAGCACCACTTCATCAAGCTCAAGCTTGCTGTGCAGGCCGCCGATGAGATCGTACGACTCAGGGCTGTTATTGAAGACCTTCATTCAGACTTAGAGTTTCTCCAAACGGACTTAAACATCATCATTGAAAAAGCCAATGACTGACATCGTTGAACTCATCAAAATATGGGCAGCAGACTTTGATGCTCCTGTTCCTCCGGTAATTCCTACGGAATACGCCCTTCTAGCGGTTGAAGAGATTGAACGGCTGCGGGCGACGGTTCCGGGAGAAACCTACACACTTACTGACGACCTGCAATGGATTTCCGCTGGCTATGTTCCCGAGGACATAGATGACCCCACGGCCCATGTTAAATACATCGCACAACTTAACGACATAGTTCATACTCAGTCCGAGCAGCTTAAGCGGCTTGAGGACGAGTGTCAGAAGCTTGCCAACTACCTTATGCATGAATTGGTGTTTGTCCATGAGCGAATTCTTGAAGAAGTTGATATAGCTCTGATACCCTACTTGGGCAATAGCACACCCTTGGAGTAAGCATGTCTTTAGACTTCGGTAAAATGTTTGAGTTCAGAGTGTACGGTGTTCCAGCACCTCAAGGCTCTAAAACGGCTTTTGTACGAGGAGGTAGGGCAGTTGTCGTTGATGGTTCTTCTACGACAGGCAGGCAGAAGCTTTCGTCATGGAGGGCTGAGGTTGCTAGAGAAGCTGTTAATGTGGGCAACGGGGAACCCCTGCTTGGACCTGTTGGAGTTGAAATCAATTTTGTCATGCCCAAGCCTCAGTCGGCTCCTAAAGGGAAAGTATTCTGCGACAAAAAGCCTGACATCGACAAGCTCATCCGGTCCACGTTCGATTCCATGACCGGAGTTCTGTACAAGGACGATTCTCAGATAGTTCAGGTCAAAGCAACCAAGGTCTACGCCTCTCCTGAAGAACCACCGGGAGCTTTTATCCGCATTTACGTCAAAGATTTAGTCTGATATCATTTTCATACCGTTCTAACAAAGGTATGAAAATGATCGAAAACAATAACGAAGACGCAATATTGCGTGTTTCCGCTTCTAGCCCACCGCAATCAGTGGCAGCGGCTATCAGCAAGTGCATCAGCGAGAGCCACAAATATCCAGTACTTCGTGCCATAGGGCATGGTGCTGTTGGTCAGGCTGTGAAAGCTCTCGCTATTGCACGAGGGTATGTGGCTCCCCGAGGAACCGACCTCGCCTTTGTGGTGGGGTTTGACACCATTGAGAACGCCGAAGGCAAAGAGATATCTGCCATGGTGTTCAAAACCTTTCCACGATGACAGCATCCGGTACCAAAATATATTCGGGCATATTTAAGGCTCGGTGTGTAGCGGTCAACAAGGATGAGATAACTATCTACGTTCCTCAGATGTTTGGAGACTTATCCATAACAACAAAGGACGTAATGGATAACTACCCTAAGGCTGGAACCTTTGGATATGTGGCCTTTGAAGGTGGAGACCCCGCATTTCCCATTTGGGTTGGAACGAAAGCGACACCCTACTAGTTAAATACCATACCAATGGTATGATTAGTAGTAACTATGGCATCGTTTTCCACTTCTCTTTCACGAGACTACCCACAGAGTGACGCCCCCTTTCGCGCAGCGGAAACAGGTGGTCCAAACCCTTTCTATCACGATGAACTTGATAGAATGCGTATGCAGTGGCGTTCTACTCCTGAGGCTATGTACCCCGATGGGTATCTTGGAACCATAAATAGCCGCCGTCAGGACCGCCTTATGGATGGTCTTAAGCAGCGGACAGCCTCTAAGCCCTACACACGAGGTATACATAAAGGGGAAAGGCGAGACCCCGACGATTACATATGGCCGGAAGAGTTCAACCCTTTCACTGGTCTTAAGCTTCAATCACAGGGCATTAAATACGCTCCTCCCGGTCTCGGACTTGAGATAGGAGAGAAACTGGTTAACGGCGGTAAGAACCCTGATGAATGGCGGCATGGGGAAGACAACCCCGATAGGTCTGCTCAATTACGCAAACTGGCTCCACCGTGGGCTGGACGAGGCCCCGGCATGGCTATTGCCTATCCCGGTCGATGAAACTCTCTCCGCACACGATCCCCCTCCACCCGACCCGTACGATCAAACAGCAGCACTCCTTCACGCAGGAGCCTGAGGACCGCGCCCTCCATCGCAACAAATATCGCAATAGCATTTCTCGGGGAAACCATACGAGCTATATGCGTGAGCAGTCTCGTCTTCGTTCTAAAGAAATATTTGACCTCAATGCATTTGAGAAGAAAGGATTTAAATTCTAATGTTTACTTCTATTGAGGGAGCGGTTTGTTGAGCGCAGAAACTTCCATCATTATCGCTTCTGCTATTGGAGCCTTTGGAACGATATTGGCTGGTCTCATAGGCGTATGGCGCTCTATGGATAGTATGAAGAAATCCAATGACGACGACCACGGTCGTGTTCAGGAAAAACTAGATGGCTTGAAGACTGATGTACAAGAAATCAAGGATGATGTAAAATCTCTAGACACTCGTATTGATGACCACTTTGTGTGGCACATGAACCCAGAAGGCAAACCCAAATTATGATTACTTTAGACTCCACTATCGCTACCCTCATTGTCAGCGCACTTATTCCGCTTGTAGTCGGACTGCTTACTAAGGTCTCTGCTGGCGCCAAACTTAAAGCCATAGTCAGCATAGTTCTTAACGCCGTTCAAGCTTTGATTGTGTCCTCCGTTACCTCTGACGGTAGTTCTGTTATCTCAACCCAGACCCTCATTCTGTGGGTTATTGGCGTCGCTACAAGTATCGGTTCGTATGTCGGTGTTTGGAAATCTGTCGACATCAATCAGAAGCTTGCTCCCTCATTTGGCCTTGGAAAGTCTGCCGTAACCGTTCCCGTTGAGGTTCCCCCGACTGATTCCTCCCGTGCCGATTTGCCAGCGTAATGGCTATCAGGGTCGATAAGGGAGGCTTTGGACAGGTCATAGATCCGGGCGGCGTTGGGCAAAGATCCAGCGGTGCTCAGATCTATGACGATGGCAAGCGCAATGATCCTTGGGTACCCGGTCCATGGGCGGGTAGGAATGAACTAGCAGTATCCGATACCCTAAGGCTTATGTCCATACCTTCTGAGCAGATAGCTGCCATACGACCCCCCGTTCCTTACGTTCTATTTCCTGATGAAGAACTGGGTTTTGTTCCTGAGGCCCTGACGATCTTTGACGTACTTGACATCGACCGCTGGTCTCCCAAGCAGCGTTCGTGGTTGTCTCCCACTATCCGTCCTTCTACTAGAGCCGACTATCAGGAAGAGGCTTGGAGCGGTACGCTCCGAGGCGCTTCTTCGTCGGTAAACCCAATGCTATGACCGGTGAAAGCCCTTCTAAAGATCATCCTCTCGTTGAAGTGGCGTGGTATGACGCCATCGAAGTAAACGACTGGATAGATGTCGGCAACTACCCAAACAAGCCAATGCTTAGTTGGAGCGTTGGGTATCTCGTGGCAGAAGACGAGTTTGCTATAACTTTGGTATCATTAGTAAACAAAAACCATTGGAGCCTTGGAATCACCATACCGAAGGGCATGGTGGACGAGATCCGATACTTAAAGGTTAAAAAGTAAAATCATATGGCATACTGTATGGTAAGCCTTAGGAGGAACAATGGCAGTTAATGTTAGTCGCAGCATGAACCAAGAGCTTGAACAAGGTCTTAAGGACGGTAAGTACATGCAGCTTGCCCCCGATTGGGGAACCAACAGCAATCCTCCTGTGGAGCGCTTGTCTTGGCCGACCTATCGTCAGGTTGAGCAGCACGACGACTGTGGTTGCTACCATGAGATCACTCCTCGTGAGGCTGGTCCTGTTGGTGATATCTACACGGTTCCCCGTCACCCCTCCATCATTCCTGATCGTGGGTGGGAAGGCTCCGGCCCTGACATGGTTGCCGATGCTTATAACCCCATGGTCACAGAAGGTAGCGCTCTTGATGAGCGTGCCGACACTGCTGCTATGCGTGCCGGTGGTGGTGCTGCCAGCATCGCTGCTCACGAAGCTGTGGTTGCTAAAAAGAAAGGTTGATATGCCAACCTTTAACAGCAAGCAGTTTGACCCCAATAAAAGCGTAACTAAGACCGCTCTTCCAGCGTCTCTAGCGTCTAAGTTGTTTTATGATCGAAATATGTCTACCGAAAACCTCTACGAAATTCCCGATGAGGAATGGAGTGGTCTCAGTCAGGACAATTTAGTCAGCCGTGATGACGTGGCCGACTATATGCGGGCCTACGAGAACTACAAGTAATTAGATATACCTACCCATAGGAGTAAGAATCGTGCCAAGACTGGCTAGCTGTATGATTTGCGCCAAAATTGAGCGCATGCCTGACCCTCCCCTTGATGTTTCCATGGTCCCTGCGAAGATATCGTATATGGATATGGGCGTTGAAAGGGACTACACGTTCGAGATGGAAGACGGAACCCCCGTGATGGTTCCTGAATATGACCCCATCTTGGAAGACTTCGTTGGACGGCATGGTCATAACCGCCCTGATACCGATGTTATGGGCTTTATCAAAGTCTTTCCTGTGGATCAGGCGACCTATGAAAAGCTTGATGTGGTCACAGAGTTAAAGAAAGAACTCAACGACCAAACAGGGCTGCTCTTTGAAGAGGCAACATATTACAAAGATGAAGCCATAAAGTGTTACAATGAACATAAGAATCCTAGCATTCCCGGTAAGGAATGCCTTGACTTTCTTGATGACAGTAAGCAGATTGGCCCGACAGTACCAAAGAAGTATCAGACATACCTTTGCCATATGTGCCCATACATGCAGACGTATGTCGCTCAGGAGATGCGCCATAAAGCGGGTCTCTACAATCCGAAGAAGTCCAAGCGGACCAACGGGCTACAGATAGCTCGAAGCATGCCGAAGGGCACCAAGAAGAGGTAAGAGTAATGGCTGGAGAACTGAGCTTTAGTGGTCAATACGCCACTAACTGGGGAGAGAACCAGTACGACACCTCTCAAGGTAACAACAACGCTGCCCAAAAGAACGAAGACCCTAACGACAAAAGGGACTTCAACAAGAAGAAGAACTCTAGCGATGAAGGATCTTCTTCTGAATCAAATCTTCAGTCGTCTCAACTTAGTCAATTAGCGCAGCGGATCACACAGCCAGCCCAAGTTGCTCAAACAGCCCAAGTTTCACAGCCAGCCCAAGTTTCACAGCCAGCCCAAGTTTCACAGCCAGCCCAAGTTTCACAGCCAGCCCAATCTCAAACCCTTGGTCAGCAGGCCCAATCGGCAAACCGTCAAGCTTACGGTGCGGGTACTAGGGATTATTCAAGTCTTCGCCTAGGCCGCTCACGAGGAAACGCCACAGATGCTAGTCGTCGGCAAGAAATGGATAGGATTAGAATTCAAGTAGAGCGAGACCCTTCCTCTGCTAGTGATGATTATGTTAGGCGTCAAGCACAGGTTGTTGGTGAGGCGAATAAAGCTAATTTTCATACTCCTACTGAATTTTCGCAGTATCTGAGAGACAACGGAATAGCTACTGGTGGGGCCGAATTATCTACCAATCAGATTGCTGAAAATACAAGAACAGGTACAAGCCTAGTTGACTACTATGAAAGACAATCTAGGCTTCAAAATGATGTTCCATCTAGGTATAGGTCTGAACGAGCAAACCCTGTTGGAGGAGCTACTTACCTTGGATCTCATACAAGTAACGCCTTTGGTAATTTAAGTGGACAGTTTTCTCCTTCCGCTCCTTCTTCTCCCACCATTGGTCAAGGAGCAAATCCCGGTTGGCACGCTCCCTTTATTAGTAATAAACAAGGTCCAGATTTATTAGGACATTTTTTAGCTAGTGGTGGTAAAGACACCGGTATGAGCACTCAAATGTCTCCTGAACACATAGCAAACATTCAGGCACAAATGTTAGCTAATCGTGAAAATGGACAAATGGGGATTAATTGGGAGGACATCCCAGCCGAAGGCGGAAGCAATTGGGGCGGTGGAGGAAGATCTGCACCTAGCCTTGAACTATCAGGCGCTCCAGATAGATTCCCATAAACCATGGCTACCCTCGTAATAAACATTGAGGGAGTTCTCACAGAGAACTCTCCTGAGACCAATCTTCTTTCCTATGAATCTTCGGGTTCAGGGAGAGTTCTGTATTCCCTTATGAGGGACAGCGGACGCATCATCCTCCTGTCCTTGGACCACTCCAAGAACCGTGTGCAGGCATGGCTCGCACGAGAGCGTTTCAGTCGGTATGCCGATGTTCATTGCTACCCTCCTGACTCCATGCTCAGTCCGGCGGAGTGGAGGGTCCAGCACCTGAAAGACCTCATAGGTATCGGACATCACATATCGTTCTATATCGATAGTGACCCAAAGGCTGTTGGAATGGCTTTGGAAGCAGGAGTCGACGCTCTCCTCCTTGCTACTACCGGTGTAGTGCCCGGTTCAGACCGAGATAAAAGATATAGCCCATGGTATGATTTAGTTGATACCATCGAACAGCAGAGCATGCTGCGTGCTACTCGCGGCCTAGAGGATGACCCCGATGCCTGATCAAGATCCGATACCCGGATACGCCACAGAACTGAATGATCCCTCGCAACAAGGTTCTCAGAACCAGCCCCGAGGATCATTCACAGATAATTTTCGTCGTCGTAGGGCGGTCGGAGCACGGGGTACACGCAACAAGGCAGAAGCTCAACGGTCTCAAGACTCGTTTATGGACTCCATTGGAGGACCTCCTCGTGTCGACCCCACCATGGGGAAGCACGGCACCAACTCTCCTGAAGACGCCCGTCGTTCTCAGGATGACTTTTTCAATAGCTTGGACGTAGACACTCCTGACCCGAACCGTGTTGGGGCGCATGGTGTCAACCCACCGGGACGTATGCCCCGAGGCGGCAAAGGTAAACACGGAGTTAGTGGGTTTGATAGGTTCAGGGATAACCCTAAAGAAATGATCATTTCCAAAGCTCCCGCAGCATTGGATAAAGCTAGTTCAGCCTATGACTTTGCCAAAAATATGACTAGCCGTTCGCCTTACGCCCCAATGACTTGGATGGAGAACAACAGCGTCGGAGGCTTGTACCCTGAAGGGATGGCTCCCTCCATATATGCCGCACCAAATAAGCCTTACCAAATAAAGTCCATGGTGGGGCAAATGCGCCAAGACGCTAAGAAAAAGGGCGAACCTAAAAAAGAATCTTCCGATGATGAGCCTATTGCTATGTCAACTTCACCCTCACAAGGTACTAGCGGTTCAGGTACTAGTTGGCCCGGCGCTCAAGAACCTGACGGAAACGGTGATCCGATGTATGAAGATAGACATGGAAACACCGTGGACTTTACTGCTGGAAACATAATGAAAGACGCTGCGGGTGCGGCTATCGATTACGGCAAAAAGCGCTGGAAAAGTAGGGGCGGTAGAGGTGACCAGCAAGCCGTTGATGAGTTTGATGCACAACAAGAAGCAGAAGGAACAAAACCTTTTGAATGGGATAAATAATGAATGATGATCCTATGTTTCGAGGTGGTAAGGCATCCCCCCGTCAACGCCTCCACCGAGATCCTCTGTTCGAAGTGAACACCAAAGCCGTGGGTTCTATCCTTGATCCTCATACAAACCGCCTTGGAACGACTTGGGGAGATTGGCATAGTCAATCTGTTTCAGGACTCGGAAAGCAGTCAACGGACCAAACTCCTGAACCTATCCGAGCAGCACAAGCCGAATAACAACTAATGACAAACATCTACCTTGCCGGTGGAGAAAATCCTACCCATCAGCAAATACTCTCGTCTTGCGGTGCTAACCGCATCGCTGTCAACGTCACCTCCCTTCTTCGTCGGCGCACGATGACGTGGGAGCTTGACCTTCCCTACTCTGATTGGGAGTGGGTCGCCTACTGTGACGGTCCCGCTACCTCAGACGATCTGCACATGGTCCTAGACAGGGCCTCTAAGGCCCCTGTGTTCGCCGTAGGGCCTCTCTCGTGGTCAGGATGGGATAACTACCTACCTCTTTGGAACGGCGAGGGAGAGATCCCTAGAGAGCGTGAAAATGGGTTCGTGGTCACCGACCGTGTATTCAAGGACAAGACGCTTTCTAGACGAGCCTTGGCCGCAAGAACTGTTGGAACAACCCTTGGAACGATTACGGGAAGTATCGATCCAAGTATCGGTAAATATGACCTTGTCATAAGCGGCTCATGGTGGTCCTCCATGAAGTTCGGTGAGACTCAGGTGTGGGATGGCAAGAAGATGCATCGGTATAACGCCGAGCGTAAGAACGAGGTCCGCACACGCCACGCTGACGATATCAAACGTATGGGAATCGATATCAACCAAATCCTTTTGGAAGACTCTGACGAGAATGCACGACTGGCTGTCACTTCGTGGCAGTTCTTCTCCGAAAGCCTGTCGGGGGCTAAAATCATTCCATTCACAGGGTTTGAAGTAAATACCGGAGATAAAAGCATGGACGAGTTTCGCGGTTCCGAGGTCGATGCTCTTACTTCAAACCCCCCTGAGGGGCGGCACCGAAAGGTCCTGCCGGTCATGGGGATGTCTTCCATAACGTCCACAGAACGGCTTGGAGACGGTTCTGAGATCATCGAAGAACAGGCCATCGTCCATACCGTTTCAGAGAGTATCCGGTCATGCGATAACTGCTTCCTAGCTACCTCAGGATGTCCCGGTTTCCAAGCAGGAGCATCCTGTGCCTACTCCATCCCTGTGGAGATCCGGTCCAAGGATCAGCTTCAGGCGGTCATGCAGGCGATGGTCGAACTACAGACCCAGCGTGTCCTTCAGGCCCGATTTGCTGAGGAAATTACTGGTCAAGAGCTATCTCCTGAGGTCGGGCGAGAACTGGATCGGCTCTTCACATCGGTGGAAAAGATGCGAGACATCATGGACAACCGAGACACGGTGAAGATGACCGTCGAAGCTCGTGGTCGGTCAGGCGTGCTCTCCCGACTCTTTGGAGACCGCGTTGGAACCAACGCCAAGATGCTCGCTCATCCAGTCGACTCAGAAGACGTGATGGACGCCATCATTGATGATTGACCCCAAAGGTTTGAAGTAACTACTGATGGGTGAATTCACATGAAAGAGCACATGTATCGGGGAGTCCACGAAACTTCATGGGGGGGAACGTGGTTCGTCACTCTCAAAGTTCAGGGAAAGCCGACCTATCTTGGAACCTTCCGAGATATCGAAAGCGCCGCTCGTGCATATGACACGGCGGCGCTCAAGTATCACGGCGATAAGGCCAAGCTCAACTTTCCCCAAGAGCGCCCCCCGTACTGAGGGGCGCTCTATGGGTCAGACGAGGCCCAGCAGGATGCTCTCCAGCACCTGAGGGATGTCCATGAGGTCGTGGATGTCGTAGCCCTCGTCAGCGCCCTTCTGAGTGGCGAGACGCTGGTTGGGGACGACGCCCTTGGAGTTCCCACGGTTGTACCCGTCGTAGTAGAAGATGACGCTGGTGGTGTTGGAGTGCTTGTACCGAGCCATGTCAGCATTTCCTCCCCATGCACCGTCGGTCATCACCAGCACAATGTGGTTCTTCTTGTCGTTCTCCTCGAACAGGATGCCGTCGAAGGCACCGAGCGGCTGAGTGCCACCCGATGGTTCGATGGCGGGCACGTCCTCAGAGGCACGGTCTGCCTTGGTCCACAGCGTGTAGCCCTGTTCGTTGAACAGCGTCACGTCGCAGTCGATACCGAGCCGGTCACAGGCAGACTTGACAGCCCATGCTGTGGCTCCGATCTCATTCTCCGTTCCCATCATCGACCCCGAGATGTCCAAGAACAGGCTCACGGCGATGTCGTGACCGGGGTCACCGTTGTCCACATAGCCACGGAAGAACTCCATGTCACCTGACCGCCGAGTGGCATACCGCACCGGTTCGAGGTAGCCCCGACGCTGCTGCGATTCCCAATGTGGGTCGCAGTTGGAGGTTGCCAGTTCGAAGGCACGGATGATGTCGTCCACAATCGCCTTGGACTTGGTCAGGGCGTCCTCGTCGGAGACGGCGGTGATCTTTCCGTAGGGAGGCAGTGAGGCGTCGTTGGAGGCGTAAGCCTCGTTCATCGATGCAATGTCGCCATCAAGATTCTCGTCGTCCTCAAGTGCGTCCAGCGCATCGCCGAGGGCCTCGTGAAGGTTTCTCTGAGCTTTCCAGTTGGGATCGTTGCCGTCCTTGCCGCCACCGTCACCGGCCAGTCGACCGTCGGTGTGCTCGTCAAAGTTTCCCTCGGAAGAACCGTTGGAGTCTCCCTCGCCGTCCTCACCGCTGTCATCGCCGTCCTCGTCACCCTTGGAAGAGTTCTTGGAAGGAGCAGACTGAGGATCGGCCTCGGGGGCGTCTTCCTTGAGGCGCTCGTTGATCTCCCGCAGGCGCTGGTTCGTGCTCTCAGGAGTAGCAGGCTCGCCCTCAGAACCGCCCTCGGGAAAGCCCCCATGCCCATCGACACCCTTAGGAGTGATGCCCTGTAGCAGCTTCATCATCTCCACGACAGCGCTGAGCATGTCTGAGGCACTGACTGCCGTCATGTAGCTGTAGACGATCTTCAGAGCTTGGTCGGACGTGGCTCTGCTTGACATGAGCGGATCGTTGTTCCACAGGTCTCTGCATGCCTTGCGTACGCTCGCAGGGAGGTAGCGACGGCCTGCCACCAGCAGCCATGTCTCGGGCCGTGCGTGGTTTCCCACGATCAGGCGCAGCGTCATCACGGTGAGGTAGGCGGCGATCTGAGGAGACTCCATGACCAGCGCCATTTCCATGCGCTGATCCTCCAGCACGTTCCAAGCGTGTTGGAGTTCTCGTGTCACGGTCTGCTGACCGTTGTTGGCAATCAGAAAAGAATGGCTCCAGCCCTCTGCCACGGCGGCTGTGAGGAGATCCCTGACGGGCACGGTGAAGAGATTGTGGCCGACCTCGTGGTAGAAGCAGCCACGAAGCTCAGCGGCAAGCTGACGCAGAGTCTCCTCATCGACGGGAGCCTCCATGTCGGGCTGTGGCTCGTCCGAGAAAATGACAGGCGTCAGGCGCCGGTCGTAGTTGACGGTGATCTGCTTGAAGTCGGTCATTGCCGACACGGTTCGAGCGGGGGTGATGTTGAGAGGAAGGTTGAGTCCCCACGAATTCATCACGGCACGCAGCCGAGGTGTCATGCCTGCGCCGACCATGTTGAGGCGACGGTTGACTTCCTGAGTCCTCAGTCGACGCTCAGCGTTGAGCAGATCAGATCGGGCAGTATCAATGGCCCGAGACTCACGGTCAGCAGCCTCACGCACGAGCTTCCGGCGAGCGGAGGCGTGCTGTTGGCGAGCGATGTCGGAGGCCCACATCTTGCGTCGGCCTGTTTTAGGGGTGGGTGTGTTGGTCATGTGACTATTAAGCGCACACTTTCCGAACCATTGCAAGTCAAGATCCATGATTTCTCAGGATGCCAAGGATTTCGTCTCATTGACCTCTATATGGCCCTGAGAGCGCCTCAAGGGCCGTTCGGGTACATACCCCCCACCCAACGTCTCGCAGGCCCTTACACGGCAAAGTTGTCGAACCCTTGTTGTGACGACCGATTCCAAAAACTCAATAAAAACAACGCTTATTGAAATCGCTCACGTTCAAAAAGCCCAAACTCGTGTTTGAAATCGAAATCGGTCTATATGAGGGTTCAAGAGGGGCGAAGAAGAAATTTGAGATTTGGTGTTGCAATCCTCTGTGAGACGTGTATTGTTACTCCCAGCAGCAACCGACCGACCCAACACCCCGAGGACCAAGACCATGAGCACCAAGACCAGCCGCATGAAAGCGGGAGACACATACACGGTGAAGTCAGGCGAGTTCGCCGGTCTCACCGCCACCATCATCGATCCGAAGCCCTTCCCTGACTCCGACAGCCGTCGCCGTCGGATCACGGTGCAGGTGGCCGACGAGGTCATCTACCTGCTGCCCCGTCTGCTGGAGCATCCGTCAGCGACGTACAACAACGTCGTGTCGATACCTCAGCCTCAGGGCTTCAGCCTGCCCCACCCGTCGACCGGCGAGAACGTCTACATCCCGTCGACCATCACCGATGTCGATGACCCCCGACTGGACCCGTGGCGTCCGAGTGAGTCACTCCTCAAGGAGTACGTCTCCCGTGTCATGCCGAACGGCGAGAAGGACGTGGACTTCCTCTTCCACTTTTGGGAGAACCGTGAGAACGTCATGCTCGTGGGCGACACGCAGGCTGGCAAGACCATGCTCGTGCAGGTCATGGCCGTCTGCATCGGCAAGCTCCGTGGCGGCAAGCCACTGCCGGTGTTCACGCTCTCAGGCTCGTCAGGCATCACCGACATGGACCTGTTCGGTCAGGTGACCAGCTACACGACTCCTGATGGCCGTGAGCGCCTCGTGGACCTGCCGGGGGTCGTGGACCTCGCCGCTC